>ERZ1740072.5-NODE-5-length-259615-cov-16.578745_pt1 | contig 259615 bp, 293 predicted proteins | sample MGYA00581733_ERZ1740072 | MGnify/ENA primary metagenome ERZ1740072 (study PRJEB43018, sample SAMN04849741) | marine metagenome | isolation source: floating plastic debris | place: Pacific Ocean | collected 2008-08-30 | study: EMG produced TPA metagenomics assembly...
CCGGCGGCGTCGCTCGGTTCAAATCGATCGATTTGAACCGAGCGACGCCGCCGGGTTGAAGGGGTTACGGGTGCTGACGCCGTAGCCGCCGCGTCCGGCATTCTTGTGCTTACTGATCGCACCGCGGTGGCGGCGCCCAGAGACTCCCGAAGTTCGTCATTGGCGCGCTGAAGGCGCAGCATTTCGGCGCGAAGGTCTTCGATCTCCATCGCGGTTTCTGTCGTGATGCCGCGCGCGGGTTGCGCGAGCTTTTCAGAGAGGTTGGCAAGCTCTTCTTCGACGAACTTCAATCGGGCCTCGCCGCCAGTCACCCATTGGGCTTCAGCGTCTCGTGGGTCTACTGCGGTCAATCTCGTTTTGCTCGCCGCTTGGCGGGCCCGGTCTTCTGGATTGGACGGGGCCATCAGCACATATCCAAGACCGCCGGCAAATAGAATCCCGATAAGCCCAAAGGCGAGCCAACGCTGACGATTTGCAAATCTCTTATTTGCGTGAATGTCGGTGTCGGAAAATTCAGTCATCACGTCGCTCCTTTCACGATCAAGAACACTTGAGCCGTTTTTCGACGGGCGATTTCTTCCTGATCTCCGGTGGCCGCGACCACATTGAAAACGGCGAGGCGTCCGAAGTTAATCCGGGCGGGCTCAGCCCGTTCATTGCGAACGGTTATGGCGTAACCAGAGGCGCCATTTCCGGACCACTCGATCACACTCCGCTGGGAAAACCCTTGAGCCGCCAATGGTCTGACGAGCCAATCAAGCTTGCGAAACCGACGGGTTTCAAAACCGTCAACCCGCGCCCCTGAATACATCGCCTTGATGAGGACAGATGCGAGATCGGTAACTTGCGTGTCCCCACCCGGTCTTGTGTTTTCATCCGATAGCGGCATTGCGGCCGCGAGCTGATTTTCGGTTGCTTCTTCGGGCGCGTTTGGAGCCGCGATGGAGACCTGCAAGGTCGGTACATCGCGCACCTGCATCATCACTTGATAAGTGTGGCCCGCATCGGTTGAGACGAAGAAAGAGAGGTTTTGCTGAGCCTCTTCCCCAATGACAATATAGAGATCGCCCGTGGCAGGATCCTTGGTCGCTGAGAAATCCCCTTCAGGATGGCCTTCCGCGATTTTTTGAACCGATACAGCTCGGTCTTTATCGAACGCGATCCGGGTCATGCCTGAACGCGAGGCTTCCATCGCAATCACGCCATTGGCACCGGGCTCCAGCGTGACCTGCCCTGCCGCGGTCATGAGTGTTGCCACGCTGGCTGCGAGTAAGAGGAGAAGCTTATTTTGCATCGGCAACCACCTCAGCGCGCATACGCGCCCCGAGACCTTCCTGAATTTCAAGTTCTTCAATGTTCTGGAGGTAGAGGGAGTAGTCTTCCTGGAAGAATTGCATGGCAAGCGTCATTTGACGCTGATCGACCAGCTTGGTGCCGACAAAAGTGCGCAGCTCTCCGGAGACTTCAACATATAAGCTTTTGGGGTCTTCATAGACATCGCGCGGATACCAGGCGCGCGAGGATGAGCCGTCCTTCCAACGCTCCACAGTGTCTTGAAGGTCTGCGGATATGCGCCCTCTCGCTGACGGGTGCGTGACGCTTAAGATCCGTTCCTTGAAATAGTCGGCCGTCTCGGGCGTGATGTTCTCAAAAAAGTAAGAGATGGTAATTGCGGTTTCGCGCAGATAGTCGCGGCGAACCTTGCCGGCCTCCACTGTCATGGGCTGACTGGTCAGCGGCACCAAAACCAGTTGATCTTTCTTGGCCGTCACGGAAAGCGAGAGAACAACGATCGAAACAAGCGCAACGAGTAGAAGCACGAGCGCGACATTGCGTTGCCGACCAACGATTTTCAGCTGAGTGATGGCGTGATCAGGGGTCATTTTGCTCACCCTGCCAGCACGCGTTCATGGGAGGGCGGGATCGCTTTCCAGCGCATGACCGTGTCGGGCATGATCCAGTATAGCCAATGAATGAGCTTGGCTGAGTTTTCGCCGCCTTTAAATTTACGCAATGCCATCACGGCCAAGGCGGCTGCGGGCATTGAGATCCAAATCTCCCAGAAGATGATCCCAAGTCCGGCGGTGCCAAGAAAGGCGATGAACTCATCAAGGGTGAAAAGGAGGATTTTCTCTGGCTGATCGAGCCAGCGCGGCACTTTATAGGTTCGCTCCCTCATCGCCGGGCTCCATCAGTAAAAGACGCAAACAGGTAGACAGCCCCAGCAAACACGCTGGACGCGTTTAAGGAGATTGATGCGGATGTTTGCCGAGGCCGTTTCATTTCGCTCTGCGCCTCTCACCTGTCAGTTCAAAGACGCTGGCCCCTTCAATCTGAGCCTCGATTTGCAGAGGCACATCGGGAAGCTCCGCGGCAACAGCCGTCAGAACAATCGGACCGCCAATACCAACCAACAGACCAATCCCAGCTGGGACCAGGATCGTTCCAATTGACATGCGCGCGATGGCGCCTGCGGCAGCATACCCGAGCGCGATCAGCGTAATGATCCGGCCACCAGAACCGGCAAGCCAGTCACCTAGCTGCGTTTCGGCAGCGAGAAATGTTGTATCTGCGCCAGCCGCTGCAGCGCCCGCGAGAACAGTTCCCGCAAGCGCTGCGGTCGCAAGACCTATAGTAATCGCGCCTCCCCGCTGAAGTTTAGATTTGATTTTCGATTTGAACGCCATACTTGGTTCTCCGGGTTCAGATGAAGACGCGGTCTCCACGAAGCCCGTTTAGGAAGGACGTTCAATATCGTTCCGTCAATCTGACCTAAAACGCGAAAAATATGCTGTATTTCAATATTTTATGGACTACGGTCATAAATTTCGTCTTTGGCGCGAATATTATGTCAGAACGCCATAATTTAAGCTCACAGCCCATAAAATAAGGTGCCCGATTCATCGGGTTTTGCGCAATTTTCGAGGATTTGGCGTCAACCGCCCTTCTTCGAACAAGGACAATTAAAAAATACTCGGAAAATAATTCCCGTAACATGAGAATTGATATCTGCTATCTTGATTGGCCGAGCACAAAATCGATCAGTTTATTATTTCGACTAGAAACGATTTGTTTACAAAACGCGCTAAGTTCGGAGCAATATCTCTATCACCAACTGGAATTGGAAAAGCACCACGATCAGAGAATCCCATTGGTCTTCCGATGAACGAAGTTTCGGCTCCGCGCCCCTATCTCAGAGAGGAGGAACTCGCGCGGTGTTTCTCTTTGGCAAAGTCGTTTCTATGTCAGCAGCTAGGTAGAACCGATCAGAATTGGCGCTGCGCTTTTACGGCTGCCACGGAAACGATTTCCTATCATTGAGATTATTTAGAGGCGTGTTTATTGGGTGCATAACTGAACGCGCAACCACTCACCGTCAGCTCTCGCTCTTCGGCGGCTTTAAGAAGGTCAGAGGGAGAAACGCCAAGTCCATGCGCGACTCGAATAAAAAGATCGAGGGCCAGGGTTCCACTATTCTCCAGGTCGCTGATTTGGGTCTGATGAAGACCAATCCGGTCACCAAAGTCCGATTGATTGATATCCAGAACGGCGCGATGGACACGTATGATACGCGCGATGTTTCTTTGGGTCTCATTGATGCACTCAATGATGGCTTGCTCGTTCGGATGCAGTTGGATCGTCATAACGCCCCCTAAGCCCAACCTCTTTCGCTCTGGCCGGTAGTGTTTCGACGACGCCTAAGGCGTGCGTCGGTTTTCGACCGGAGCGCCCTTTCAGATCCCACAATCTCGCCAGGGAACTTCACAAGACGAATGAAGACAGACCGATATGGTTAATACTAGTGTATAATTGCTATTTGGTCGTTTGACGCACGGATTAACCTCAAAAACTCCTGATAATTCGTCGGATTTTCTGATCAAAATTATTTGGAGAAAACCCTATAGATATCGCTCAAAGTGGGAGAAATGGAGGAGATTGTTCAATACAGGAACACACGATACTGGGTATCAAGCCGGAGACGAAGTTTGACGTCTAGGCTCTAGCCTCAATGACTTTTAGCGGCCCGCCCTGGAGCAAGCGTCTATATCCACCATCAGCTAGTGTTTGGCCCGTGCGGCTATAGCTGCGCATCCGATCGCGCATCGATCTCTGGCGTGACCATTCAGTTGCGACGCGCTCTTGACCATAGATGATCTCGGCCGCGTCACGAAGCGACAGTCCAGCAGCATTGACGTCTAAACAAATCAGCGCGTTGCGAAGACGTATGGTTCGCTCCGTCCATTTGAATGACCCCGGATGCAAAATTTCTTCGGCGAGTTTATAAGCATCATAAGATCGATGCATTCGGCTTGGTCCGCGTGTATCGAGGGTGACTTTGACCGGCTCTCTCGCATGAAGAAGAGACTTTCCCGAGCAGATCGATTGCGCCGTAGAAAATGCGCCCCGTGTTAACAGGTGCTCGGTGCCATTAGGATCGCGCAAAACGTCGATTTGACATCCATCGATGACCGCTTTCATTTTGTCGATCTCGCCGTTTTGTCTTGGCGTCACTTCCATGGCGACGATCGACGGATCCCATCCGGACAGCCAGTAGACGTCGGCGCGAGGCGCTGGCTGGTCGGGATTAGGGAAAAACATGAGCCCCCACGTTTCAGCGTGCGGGGAACGCTCGTAAAGATGCAAGACTTTGCTATCAGCAATGCACGACATCGAGCGCTGCACGGACAGAAAATTCGCATAAGCTTCGACTAGAAATTTCGGATTTCGCCGGAGGAACTCCCAAGCCCAATCGCGCCGGCGAAGACCAATCGTATAGGCGTATTTTTTAAGATAGTCGCTAATTTCAATGATGTTGTCGTATGGAGGCTGCCGGGTCATAGGCCAGAAATACGCAATATCTGTGCCGTAGGTGGTGGGGAGCTTAGGGATGACACCGCAACACGATCTTCTGTTCATTATCCTCCCTGTTGCTGAGCGGATACCCGCCGCCTAATGCGCCGGTCAGCCTCCTCCGATCGCTTGGAATGCTATTTTTAAGCCTTGGAGGGGCCTGCGATAAAGTCCAGCACATTTGCCACATGCTTGCGCAGCTTGCGATCGTACTTAAGATTCCGGCGGTCGAATATTATTCCCGATCGGGAACTACTCAGCAGGTAAAGCAGCTCACACTCAAAATATTCCCGAACGGGAATTATATATCTTGACGCATTGCCCTCACCCACCTGTCTTCCCGAACAGGAAGAATTATGACTTCAACAGATATTGGAAATGCGATCCGCGCCGCTCGAAAGACGCAAGGGCTTCGGCAAGATGAGCTTGCCGCCGCGGCTAATGTTGGTGTTCGATTTTTGATCGAACTGGAAGCTGGCAAATCGACGGCGCAGCTTGGCAAAACGCTTTCGGTGTTATCCGCGCTTGGCATAGGCCTCAGGCTTGTAAGTCCGAGCGGCGAGCGCTGATGGCTAGGCAACTCACGGTTTTGCTTCATGGCCATGTGGTCGGGCACTTGACCCTCAATGAATATGGAGAGCCTTCATTCACCTACGCTGAGGATTGGCTTGAACGGAACAGTCCATATCCGATTTCTGCATCGCTCCCGCTTCAATCAGAGGCATTCGACAGGCGTGCGAGCCTACCTTTCTTTGAAGGGCTTTTGCCCGAGGCAACGCAGCGGACGGCGGTCGCCCGGGCGCTCGGCGTATCGGAACGAAACGAGTTTCGATTGCTTGCAGAGCTTGGCGGCGAAGTCGCCGGCGCCGTCGAAATCTGGCCAGATGGCACAGAACCAACACAACCGTCGGATGATGACAGCAAAAACAAAAAGCTCGGCGAGGACGCTCTCGTTCATCTCATTGAACGGCTCCCCACTCGTCCCATGCTCGCGGGCGGCGAAGACGGCTTGCGCTTATCGCTTGCCGGCGCGCAAGCAAAACTGCCTGTCATCTATGCCAATGGCGAAATATCTCTTCCTACTGCAGGAGAGCCGACGACGCACATCTTGAAGCCTGAAATTCCAGGATTTGACGGGACAGCAGAGAATGAAGCTTTCTGTATGCGGCTCGCATCAGCGATCGGCCTGACTGTAGCAAGCGTCGAATACCGCGAAATTGACGATAAGCGGTTCTTACTTGTGAAGCGATATGACCGACAAAAAGATGATCATGGTCAGACCATCCGCTTACATCAGGAAGACTTCTGCCAAGCGCTTGGGTTCACCTCAGCGCAAAAGTACGCGCGTGATGGCGGGCCTGTGTTTCGCGATTGTTTTCAACTATTGCGGCGCGTCGCCACAAAACCCGCAGCAGAGACCCTCAAACTCTTAGATGCCGCTTTGTTCAACGCCATTATCGGAAACGCCGGTGCACATGGCAAAAACTTCAGCTTGCTGTATAAGCGAGGCCTCACGGAACTCGCGCCGCTCTATGACCTTTTATCGACTGTAGCCTATTCATGTTTGAGCCAGCGCTTTGCGATGAAGTTTGGTGGACGGCGGACACTTGAAGAGATGTATCCTGCTGACATCATCATATTTGCCAAAGAGATCGAGATCCGCGCGCCATTTGTTCGAAGGCGGATGTATGAACTCGCTGAAGCCATTTTAGATAAAGCCGGTATGGCCCTAGAGGGTTTGGAGCTTTCAAAAGATCGCGCCAAAATCGCTGGGGCATATGTCGACACGATTAAGGCAAGAGCCGAAGCAACTCGGAAAATGATTCCGTCGCGTTTAAGATGAGGGCATCGACCGCAGGAATTCCGCCAAACATTATGCTCTGCTCCCAGAAAACTGGATCGCGCTGAGTTAGATTTTCTGGCAGTCTGAAATCTGGCTGGCAGGAGATGGTGCGATGGCCGAGTGAGTATGATGAGATCGTTATTCTGTTTCATTATGGCGGTTGGGAGCGTTCTCCCGGCCGCCGGCCATGGCGCTATGTCCTCAGCTTTAGAAAACCCCAAGGCGACCCAGCCAGATATGGCCACGCTCCAGAAGCTGCGACCGAAATACTCTCGCGATGCAGATGCCTTGATTGCTTCAAGTCAAGTCATCGCCATTCACTATTCGACCATTGCGGCAGCCAATAATTATTGGCAATGCTCACTCAATCATGATCAATCGATCCGCCAGCCTCATTTCCGGATTTCTTGCGAGCATTATCGGGTTTTTATATTATGATTTGGCTTGGCCCAATTCTGACCAATGGCTGCTGGCAGGATTCACGTCTGGGGCGCTGATAATCTTAGGTTTTGATACGCTTAGAAGACAAAATTTGCGTGACAGGCCGGGCTAAAAAGAACCACTCAGAACGACAGATGGTAGAGTCTTTGCACGGGTATTATCGCCACCTGAGCCTTGAGAAATCAAGCAGTATGCTGGGGGGCTTGTGCGAGAAGTCCTGATCCTCGACAGAAAAATGTGCTGCTGATTGCACGCAAGCAATAATGCTTTACGCCTCGGCTTCAGGACCAGCTGGTTTGGACGTGCACAGGTCTTAATCGCCGGTGGGGTTCGAGCCGTGAGAGCGCGCAATTCTACAGATCGGCACGCACACAAAATCTCGTATTTGGAGTGAAATCCGTACGCTCAAAACAGATATTCCGACTTTAGTTTGGGTCTGCCACCTCTTGCGTTGGGCAATATCAAGTCAGCATCAACGCAATCTGCCTCTACCATTCCAGCCGAGATATGCTATGTTATGCAAATCGGTCTCATTCTCAACTGGGAGCTTTGAAACAGTATGAGTTCTTTCACCAGGCTATTTGCGACAGCTGCCGTCGCAGTCGCGCTATACCCAATCTCCTCAGCGCAGGAACGCATCGTTTCAGTTGGCGGCGACGTTACAGAAGTGATTTTCGAGTTGGGGCTTGGCGATAGAATTGTTGCGGTCGACACGACCAGTGTTTACCCGCTGCCTGCCCTGGCGTTGCCAAAAGTTGGCTACGTGCGTCAATTGTCGGCAGAGGGCGTTCTGTCTGTAGAACCGGACATGATCATCATTAGCGGTGCGGCCGGTCCCATCGGTGCCGTTGAGCAGTTGCGTGCATCGGGGGTGGATATGGTCGAGATGGAGACCAGTTATTCCATTGACGCCACACTAGAGAAAACCCGGATAATCGCTGAAGCCTTAGGTGTTGAACAAAAAGGCGAGTCTCTTGTCAGCGAAGTGCAGGCCAGTTGGGCAGAAGCGTCTGAGAAGATAGAAGCGCTCGAGTTTGAACCCACAGTCTTATTTTTCACAGCTGTTGGCGATGGAGCACCGCGCGCGGCCGGCGTCGAAACCGCGGCTCAAGGCGTAATCGATATGATTGGCGGGATAAACGTATTTGGAGACTATTCTGGATATAAACCACTCTCTCTGGAGGCTGCGGTTGCAGCAGATCCTGACATAATCTTGGTTATGGCGCATAATGCTTTGGCGCTTGGCGGCAAAGACAAAGTCGTTAACCACCCTGCCCTGTCTCTGACGACCGCGGCACAATCTGGAAATGTTTTCCTCGTAGATGCCACCCGCGTCATGCAATTCGGCCCCCGAACGCCCGAGGCTGCTGCTGATCTTGCTGAAGACATCAAGGAAAACATGGTCAGAAATGGAAGCTAGCCCGCCGGCCTTGGAAGCCGCTTCAAGTGCTAATCTGAACACCAATCGAGAACGGATTGGTGTTCTTGTTTTGGCAGGTGCCGCTCTCCTTGCCATGATTGGTATGGCGATCGGGGTTTTGGTTGGGCCACTACAGATCACACTCAGCGAATTCTCAGCTGTCGCTTTAAGTTGGGTCGGGATCGGAGATGCTGAAAGCGTGTCGCGGGTGAAAACCGGCGTCATTGAAAATATCCGTGCACCGCGATCCGTGCTTGGCGCTTTGGTCGGGGCGTCTCTTGGCATTGCCGGCGCTGCCATGCAGGGATTTTTCAGAAACCCGCTCGCAGACCCAGGATTGATTGGCGTGTCGACTGGCGGCGCGCTCGCCGCTGTGGCCGTCATCGTCTTGGGTGGAACCCTGCTTTCCCCCATACTGGTATTCCTCGGGGCCTTTGCCCTACCGATCATCGCGTTTCTCGGATCATTGATCACTGTCGCAATCATTTATCGCGTGTCTGTGTTCGACGGCCGCGTGATAGTGGCGACGATGCTGCTCGCTGGTGTGGCGGCAAATGCTGTCGCAGCATCAGGGATCGGGTATTTCACGTTTCTTGCTGATGATGCCCAATTGCGAGATTTGACCTTTTGGACCCTTGGTTCGCTTGGCGGGGCGATCTGGGACCGAGTTCTGCCAGCCGCTTTACTGATGTTAATTTCAATCGCTGGGCTGCTGACACTTGCGCGACCGCTAAATTGTTTGCTCTTGGGGGAGGCGGATGCTGAAACGCTTGGCATTGATGTTGAAGCGACGAAACGAAAAGCTGCTTTTCTGACCGCCCTCGGCGTTGGCGCTGCCACCGCAGTTTGCGGGGTTATCAATTTCGTCGGGCTGGTCGTCCCGCATGTGTTACGTCTTATCACGGGTCCTGATCACCGTTTCGTTCTGCCAGGCTCAGCCCTTTTGGGCGCGGCCCTTGTGTTGTTCTCGGACCTCGTTGCGCGGGTCTCTGTTGCGCCTGCGGAACTCCCTTTGGGCGTTGTTACAGCGGCTATTGGTGCTCCATTTTTCTTCTGGCTCTTGATCCGAGACAAACGAACGAGCGGGCTCGGTTGATGGCGGCGCAGCTTAAAAACGTAAGTATTATTCGCTCAGGCCGCGCGATCCTTGAGGATGCAACGGGTGCGTGCCAACCGGCGCGCTTCACTGCTTTTTGTGGACCAAATGGAGCCGGTAAAACAACGGCTCTTTCTGTCCTAACAGGCGCATTGAGACCGGACCGGGGCTCTGCTGCTTTAAGCGGACAGGACATTCGCACGGTCGATCGCGGGAGGCTTGCAAGACAACGCGCCGTCGTGGCTCAGACGAGCGCTTTAACGTTTCCGTTCCAATCCTACGAAGTTGTCTCAATGGGGCGCGCTCCGCATCTTGGCCGCACAACCCGCCAAGTCGACCTCGAAATCGTCAATGAGGCGATTCGTAAGATGGACGTGACGCACCTTGCGGAACGAAACTACCTGACTTTGTCCGGCGGCGAACGCAAGCGCGTCGATATCGCGCGAGCCCTGGCGCAAGTTTGGGAGGCTCCCGAAGCAGGCGGCACACGATGGCTATTTCTCGATGAGCCGACGGCGGCGCTGGATCTAAAATACCAAATCTCGCTGATGCGCGAGTTGCAAGATCTGAAGCAAAAAGGCTGGGGCATTGTCGCTGTGCTGCACGACTTACACTTGGTCAAAAAATTTGCTGACCATGTCTGGCTGTTCAAGAATGGAAAAGTAGAGGCAATTGGCGAGGCAAAATCGGTTCTAACAGCCGAGCGGATACAATCGGTTTTCGAACTCGATGCGCCTTATACCCTGCCTTAATCGGTCAGGCGTGCTTTTAGCGCATCAAAGCGTTTAACCTGCTCAGGTAACAACTCTCGCGCTTCGTCTCGGCGCACGAATATTTTTAAGATGCTCTCACCCGCCGCGTCGAAAAGCTGCAACGACTTTGATAGGCGTTCACCGCGCAGGCGTTCGATAAAGACGATATTCTTGCAGGCATCGACGCGCAGGTGCCCTCCGAGCGGATAACCGCCGGCAAAATTATAGTGCCCTCGCGCGACTGATGCGCTCGGCAAGTGCGAGACGATTTCAGCGACAATCGAACCGGTTTGAACAATTATAAAAAGTTCGCCCCATTGAGTCAGATCTTCGAGCACTTGGGGCAAACGATCGGCGTCAAAAATGGCGCGCGTTGTCTCAGGCAATAATTCGACAACCTCAAGGGTCGACAAGGCGTTATCCCGCGCAATCCATTCAAGAAAACCACTTTGGTTTTCAGCGAATTGCGCACGCAGCTCTTCCTTAATCGACGTGTTCATGCCTTTGCCGTGGCGATCTGCTCCATAACAGGTTCGAAGCCTTCGAACTCCGGGTGCCCAAGATAAACGCCTTTATTGTCCCCAGCATTTCGGTGTGCATTGCGAAAGGCCTCGGATTTTGTCCAATCCAAAAAAGCGTCTTGGGATGCCCAGATCGTGTGAGAGGCGTAAAGCGTATGGTCCTCACGTTCTGGCCCCTTTAGCAACCGGAACTCTTTAAATCCTGGGACAGCATCGAGATGGGTTTCGCGCGTTTTCCAGATCGTTTCAAAAGCTTCTTCTTGCCCGTGAGCAATTTTGAAGCGGTTCATTGCGATAAACATACATAACTCCTTGCAGGACGTTTTGGTTATTCGATGCTTGCGAGCTCGGTCCTGGGACGCAAACGATCGGCCAGATCGCCGATTTCTGGGGTAACAAAACTATCAATAATCGAACGGGCTTCGACCAAAGCGGGCGCTAGGTCCTTCTCGCCGTTATTCACTTCCCCGGCGAGCGTCAGAAGCGGCATGTAAAGCGCTTCGGTTTCACCTTCGATGGTGATTGCAAAACGGTCATGATCAGCTTCGATTGCGGTCCAGTGCGCGCGAACCCCTTCCCAAAAGTCTTCAGTACCTGCCCAATAGTCTTCTGCCGCATCGACGGGGTAATCATCAAACGCGCGATATGTATTGATCCCGATCTCGCGTACGAGGGCTTGCGGGGCGCCATTCAGAATCAGCTTGGAATTGTCTTGTTCGTGAACCCAGCCCCAAGGCGTGATGACATGTCGATTGACCGCATCTACGGCGTGATAATCGTCTCGTGTGGTCATGTCGCGGCGTGGCAGCGGGCGCCACTCTTGCGGCGGTGTCCATTCGGCAATCCCATCTTCATACGTCCAAGTGCCAACGGCGCCATATCGCGGCGCGTCATCAACCTGATAGACCGTCTGAGACCACGTTCCCGCACGTTCTGAAATTGGAACGTCCTGCCACGCCCAGGCATTTCCGCCGATAAAGGTTAAAACGCGCGCTGGTTCGTATTTCCAGTCTTGTCGCCAATGCTTGACCACGAAAGGAGATTCGTCCGGTCCAACCACAAGTAAGTGTTGCATGCTGATAAAATCGCCGCGGTCTTCGACGACCAGGACCGTTTCGTGACCGCCAGAGTGTTTGGGATCTTGTAGCTCATAACCGTCAACGAACGAAACTGTTTCGGTAAAATCAAACGTAACCTTGTAATCGCCCGCCATTGCCAGGATGGACTGCCGGTCCTGCTCAAAATTGGACGGCGCTTCCACGATCGTTTCACTTGCGGGCCCAGGCGCGCTCGCTGTTGAGCATCCCGCTACGGAAAACGCCGTAAGCGCTGTCGCGGACCAAAAACCGACAAGGGAAAATTGCATTCTTGCTCTCCTGAAAAGCGTTCTGGCCGAGAAGCGGCAACTCTGCATCCTTTCTTAACGCAATCGAGAATGACTTGCAATTGCGGAAAGTTACGTATACCGACTTTATCGCAAATGAGATTTATTCTCAGGAATTCGATCTACATAGGAATGCGAAATGACTTTCCAAATGGACCGCCAAAACCTGCGCGCCTTACTCATTGCTACCACCGCACTTTCGATCGCGCCCATTGCCTCAGCGCAAGATGCCGACGCCCCTGAAGATGAGTTGCGCGAAGAGGCGGTGACCGTTTACGGCACTTCGAACCCCCTACCTGTATTTGACTATCCGGGGCAAGTCACCGTGTTGGATCGCGAGGCCATAGCAACCCTTGTACCGTCCGCGATTTCCGACGTTTTGCGGGATGTCCCGGGTGTAGACTTTGGATTTGGCCCGAGGCGAACCGGCGAGTTACCCAGCATTCGTGGGCTTTCCGGTCAGAACGTCTTAATTCTCCTCGATGGCGCGCGCCAGAGCTTCACCTCAGCGCATGACGGTCGGTTCTTCGTGGACCCAGAACTTATCGGAACCGCTGAAATCGTTCGCGGCCCAGCTTCGGCTCTATACGGTTCCGGCGCCGTCGGCGGCGTCCTCGCCTTTGAGAGTGTCGATGCTGACGATCTCTTAGCAGACCATGAAGTCTGGGGCGCACGCGCGCGGATTGGCTATCAAAGCGTGAATGAAGAGTCGCTTGCCTCCATCACGGCGTATACGCGCCAAGGGGCTTTTGACGGCATTGCAAGCTTCGGCATTCGCCAATCCGGAGACATAGAGCTCGGGTCGGGCGTCGATTTGCCTTCTGATGATGACATTCAAACAGCGCTCGTCAAAGGAAGTTATGCGATCAGTGATGCCGTCACAATCGAGGGATCCTGGCAACGGTTCACGAATACTGCAATCGAACCGAATAACGGCCAGGGCGTTAATGGAACTGGCAATGGCATCCTCGACCAGGATGTCGAAAAAGACATCACAACAGATACGTTTCGGTTGGGCCTTACGTTCAACCCTGAAGCGAACGATTGGATCGATCTTGGATTCAACGCTTATCAAACGACAAGTGACGTTGATGAGTTCGATGCCACAATCCCACGTACGACTGTTCGGGACATTGAAACGACAGGGTTCAATATTCGAAATGCATCGCGGTTCTCTTTTGGCGCCGCCGACATGACACTCACCGTCGGCGGGGACTGGTACAAAGATGAACAAGTCGGCACGGATGATCAGACCACGGATGGCACACGCGGCGGTGTTCCGAATGGTGAGAGTGAATTCACGGGTGTTTTCGCGCAGCTGGAAGCGGTTGTTGAAACCCCGGCAGGCCAATTCGTCGTCATTCCGGGCGTGCGTTATGATGAATTCGAGAGCAGCTCTGACATTGCACCAGACCAAGACAACTCCGACGAGGCGATATCGCCTAGATTTGCCGCGAGTTTCGCGCCGCAGGGCGCAGAATGGCTGCGCTTGTTCGGATCTTACTCGGAGGGGTTTCGCGCGCCCTCTATCAATGAGCTCTATCTAGACGGTGTACACTTCCTCGTGCCGCACCCGGTTCTATTCAATCCGGCAATGGGATCTTTCGAATTTGTCCCGAACAACTTTATCCCAAATCCAGATTTGGTCCCGGAAGAAACCCAAACAGTCGAATTCGGAACGGGGGTCGACTTTCGCAAAATCTTTGTCGATTCGGACCGGTTCCAGGCCAAGATCAGCTATTTTGAAACCGAGGCAGACGAGCTCATCAATCTTTCAGTGAATGCTGCGCCAGATCCAACCTGTTTTGCACCGCCATTCTTCCAGCCATGTACATTCGGAACGTCGGAATCTGCCAATATCGCAGAAGCCGAACTCGAAGGATGGGAAGGCGAACTTCATTACGATTCCGATCGTTTCTTTGCACGGGCGAGTTTCTCAACCATCGAAGGCACTGACCTGTCTGATGGATCGGACCTTGGTTCGCTCACCCCGGACCGGGTCGCCGTAAATCTTGGCGTGAAAGTTCCAGAATGGAACAGCCGGTTTGGAGCGCGTGTGCAGCACGCTTCGGACGTTGAGCAACGCGTCTCAGATGGAATGGGTGGCTTCAACGTCCAAGACGAGCGGGATGGTTATGTCGTGGTCGATCTATACGCGACTTACCGACCTGATCTCATCGAAGGCCTCCGTCTCGACATCGGCGTCGATAACGTATTCGACGAAGACTATGAGCGCGTATTTGCGGGCGTCTCTGAACCCGGCACGAACTTCAAGATCGCAGCCTCCTGGCAATTCGGACAATAGGATATCAAAATGTGTTTACCGCTCGACGATGGCTCAATGATTTGCTGGCTCAAGACACAAGTGCGTGTAATTGAAGCCTGGCGAGAAGAACTCGCTTCTCGTCCTGATATTGATATCGAAGTCGTTACGCGGCTCGAGAGACACTATGCATGGTTGACCGCTGAAGTGTCTGATCTGGAAGCTCCCAAGTCTCGACAGGCTGCATGAGTCTCCGCTCGGCCTGTTCACTATCGCTGCAACCCTCCTGTCTTGAGTTCCCTCTCTGATCGGAAGGTTGCAGCATCTTTTTTTGTTGCTCTCAGAAAACACACTCTAAAAACCGTACGCACAAACGAAGCCGGTTAAAAACCGGGAAGCTTGCTTGTTTTGAATTACCAGACCTAAAGGGATTTAGTCTTCGCCATCCTTTAACGGTACGGCGTAAAGCTCTAAACGATGGTCGACGAGCTTATACCCATGCGAGCGTGCGATCTCGACTTGAAGGCGTTCGATTTCCTCATTGTGAAACTCGATAACTTTTCCGGATCTCACGTCAATTAAATGGTCATGGTGTTCGTCTGGAACTTCTTCGTAACGCGCCCGGCCGTCTCCGAAATCGTGGCTTTCGATGATGCCATATTCTTCAAAAAGTTTAACGGTACGATAGACGGTTGCCAGAGAGATGCTCTTGTCGACCGCATTTGCCCGGCGGTGTAACTCTTCGGCATCAGGATGATCGTCAGAGCGGGAAAGGGTTTGAGCGATAACCTTGCGTTGCTCGGTCATGCGAAGGCCTTTTTCGGCGCAGAGTTTTTCCAAACGGTCCATGGTAGTCCATCTAGCCGTTCAACTTGCGTTTTGTCCACCCAAGTGTGCCAGCAAAACGAAGCCTCTGGCCACTCATCTCGAACGTGTTTTCATTACAAACCTCGACCCAATCATCGCGATCAGTAGTTTCAAGCGTCATAGATGAAGGTCCGTTTAGTGATCTGTGAGAATTGGTGCTAAAAATTAGCGGAAGAGCCGCACACTCGTCGGCCTAAACTTTGGCTCTTACGTGAAAAGCCGCCAGAGGTATATCTGGCGGCTTCGTTTGAAGATCTTTGAAACGAGAATTCTAGAATTTCCCGCTGATTTTGACTTTGGCGTTTAGCGGTGCACCAACGGTCGCCTGATGCGTGCTGTGTGACGTTGGAAAATAAACTTCGTCGGTCAAATTCTCGACGTTCAGTTGGATCCGCAAATCGTCAGAGAAATCATAGTAAGCGGCAGCGTCCACTCGGGTGAAGCTAGGAAGCGTCAATGTGGAACCATCGCGAATGAGCGCTTCATCTTGGTAAGTCGCGCCGATCCCGAACCCGAGTTTCTCATTCACCTCGAAGTTGTTCCAGATAGAAAAAGTCTGTTCGGGAAGCTCGCGCGGTTCAGCACCTGAAGAGGTTTCACCGCTAAGGTTGCTGTAACCCGCTGAGATGAACCAATAGTCTGTCAACTCGCCTTGAAGCTGCACTTCGAACCCGTCGACTTTCAAACCCCGCGCCGTTTCAAAACCATCATCGTCTTGATTGCGCTGGGTCCGCGTCTGCTCATTTTGGAAGTACGCAGCGGTTAAGCTGAGCCGCTCAAAGAAGTCCCATTTTATGCCGATTTCAGCTTGCTCAAAGATGTCGGGATCGAGCTGCTCTGTGCTGTCGCTTAGTGACGCATATTGTCCACCAGAGCGCGGCAGGAAGGACTCGCTATAGCTGGCATAGAGCGAGATGTTCTCTTGCGGCTTCACGATCAGGCCGAGACGCGGAGAGATTTCTTCATCGGTGCGGCTACGTGAAATCGGCGCTGTTGGGTCTTCTGTATCAGTTACGTCGATCTCAAAACTATCAAACCGCGCGCCGAGCAAGATATCGACATATTGATTCACTTCAATTTGGTCTTGGACATAGAAAGAAGTGACCTGAACTTCAGCTTCATTGCGGTCATTGATGTCCGAGAAGGTCATCGTGACCGGGTCGCCAGCGGCATTGATGCCTGCGCCATTTCGGAAGTTCAGAGGGCGAGTCGCAAGGAAGGTCTCACGATCGTTTCCGGTTGAAGAGAAAACCGGGTTGAACCGGTCATTATCATTGCTGGTATCGAGGTATTCGACGCCGCCAATAATCGTGTGCTCAATGCTGCCGGTCTCAAACTCACCAACCAGATTACCCGCCAAAGTAAAGCGCTGACGCTGAGTGGTGTCTACGTAGCCGTCAAGCTGAACGATATTGGTCGCTTGGGTATAACCAGACGCATAGAAGTTCTGATAGAGCTTATCATAATCGCCATAGGCGACGGTGACATTACCCTTCAGATTATCATTGAACGTGTGCTGCACATTGGCCCGCAATATGTGGGCTTCGAACTCTGCCGTATTCAGATCAGCATCGCCAAACGTGATGTCTTTCAGGGCTTCGACAGGCTCTCCATTGTCGCCAGTCGGAATGCCGCGATCGATAAAGCGCTCATGATTGGCATATTCATAAGACAGGTCGAGTGTTGTTGCCGGTGATAAAGCGATCCGCGCGGTTGGGTTGATGCCGAAATTATCGCCATCATAAAAATCTCTGTGGTTCTCGAGGCTCTCATAAAACGCGTTGATCCGGATCGCCGCATTATCGGACACGTCGAAATTGGAGTCGAGCGCGACATCAAATCCACCAAACGAGTCGATGCCTGCCTGATACCCATTGAACCGCTCGCCCAGCACGCCTTTTTTGGTAACGCGGTTCAGAACGCCGCCGGTGCCGCCGCGCCCAAACAGGAGCGCATTCGGGCCACGCAGAACCTCAACTTGCTCAAGATTGTAGAGTGAGCGGTAATATTGAACGTCATCGCGGACGCCATCGACAAAGAAATCCGCCGTCGACCGAACACCGCGGAAAACGATGGCATCCCGGTGGCCTTCACCTTGAGTATTGTTCACCCCTGGAATGTAATCGATCACATCTCCGATGCTGTCGAAGCCCCGTTCCAGAAGCTGATCCGCTGTTATGATAGACAGACTCTGCGGCACATCGATAATCGGCGTTGGCGCTTTGAGAGCGTTGATTTGATCGGTGTAGAGGTATTGCCCCAGTACGACGATTTCATCCTGCAAGGATACGTCATCATCTGCGTCCTGGGCCACGGAAATTGGAGTAGCGACCAGCGCACTAATTGATACAGCAACCAATAGTTTATGAGATAGATTTTTCATTTTGGGCTCATTTTCTGAATTGATGAGCCGCAGGTACACTTTTGCGAATGAGTTGCAATACCAAATGACAGCGTAAATGAGTTTACACTTTCAACAGTGCCTCAAATACCACACAGATTTTCGACGCCTCGCTGAGAGAAATTTCAAACCTCGCATCCGACAAGAAACTCGCGCCAATTTGAACATTTAATTACGACATCGATTGATCGCCTTATTCCCCAAGAGTCGTGACAATCGATATTGACATGAATTTTTTATCTTTTTGACAACATTCAAGAGCCCGGGTATTTGTCACTTTGATAATTAACGGTGAGAATGTGCCACGAGCGAAAATGAATGAAAAACGGCGAGCCCAGATAATGGCCGCCCTCGAAATGTGTATAGTCGAACAGGGACTAGCGAAAACATCGCTTAATGACGTCGCTGCGCACGCGGGGCTTGCTCGCCCCCTTGTACGCCACTTCGTTGGCAATAGAGACAGCATGATCGAGCTTTTATTTGAAAGTCTGATTGATCGGGGCGAAGCTCAGTTGGAGCAAATTGCCACAAAAGACACCCCGCCGCCTCTAAACCACATGCTCGATTTACTGTTCGGGGACCTGTTCTCGAACACGGCGTCTAACGTCGTGGTGAGCGAACTCTGGTCGCTCGCGCGCAACAGCGACTCTATTCAGGGTCGGCTTCGTACGCTGTACGAGCGCATTTTCGATCTGCTCATTGATGGCATGAAAGCTGAGCGCTACGGCGCTTCTCGGAGTGAACGGCGCGATACGGCGTTTTGTCTGGTCTCACTCGCATATGGCCGCGCCTCGTTCGGCGAAATCAACCTGTCTTCGAAAAAGAAGAGCGCACCGAGGCTCGCAGCAAACACATTGCTTGCCAGCATAAAATCTCAAACATAATGCAAGGACGAATCCAATGGGACGATATATCAAATACGGACTGCTCGGGCTTGTTGTCATCGGAGCTGGTGCCATTACTTTTTTCTGGAATGATATCCGTGTTCTAATGTCGCTCCGGGAGTATGTGCAAATTTTCGCGCCGGATAAAATCGATGAGAACTTTCGCAGCCTTTATGAAAAAGAGAGATCGATCCAGGTACCCAGATCAGGTCCCGTCTATACGCTAAATGAAGACCTAGACACGGACGTCCTGCCTGAAACCTACGCTTTCGAGGGCGAAACCCGAAATGTGAGAGAACTCCTAGAGCGATCTCAAACAACCGGCCTCGCCATTTTGCATGACGGGGTTCTGGTCCATGAGGAATACAATCGCGGCAACACGCGAGAGAGCCTCGCCATTCAAATGTCTGTTTCCAAAGGCATAGCTTCATTCCTTATCGGCGTCGCGCTTGAAGACGGCGCGATTGAGAGTGTCGACGATCTAGTGACGAAATACGTGCCTGAGCTGAGCGGAACCGCCTATGACGGCGTGACCTTAAAGCAAGTGCTAGAAATGTCGTCTGGCGTGAGGTGGTCGGAGGATTATGGCCGGCTTGACTCCGATCTGGTTCAGTCTGTCGTTGCCATGCGGCTCGGGTCGCTGGACGCATTCACGGCCAGTGTCCCGCGCGAAAATGAACCAGGAACTTATAATCGCTATGCCAGCATTGATACCCATGTCTTGGGTATGGTTTTGCGCGGCGCTACGGGAAAGCCTTATAAAGACTATTTCGAGGAAAAGCTCTGGTCGCGGCTCGGCGCGGAAGATGATGCTTATCTTTTGGTTGACACCAAAGACGAGCCGCTCGTGTTTGGCGGCGTGAACATTCGGTTGCGCGACATGGTCCGGTTTGGCGAACTCTATCAAAATGGCGGACGGAACTTTCTGGGCGAACAATTGGTCTCTGAGAACTGGATCAAAACCAGTACGACACCTGATATGCCGCGTCTCCAACCAATGGTTGATAACCCAGAATCTGACTCTGCTTTCGGGTATAAGTATCAGTGGTGGATCCCGCTTTATCCTGACCTCGGTGATTACTCCGCGATTGGGATCTATGGGCAGTTCATATACATCAACCCGACCCGGAAAATCGTGATTGCGAAGACATCCGCCTACACCAATTACACAGTTGATGGTGGCATAATGAATCACGAGACCTTAGTCGCCCTACAGGCCATTGCGCGTCATATCTCGCCGGTCAAAACGCGCGACGAAGGAGGCGCAGAGTGAGCGCTCGTCAGGTGGTTGCAAGAGTGCTGTCGGGCGTATCTTCTCTGATGAGACGTGTCGGGATCGCCGAGGGCGCAATGGCAAAGCAGCCCCTGTTCGACATGTTCAAGATTATTGAGGGCGTTTATATAGGGGGCGTCCATATGTTCAAAGATACCGATTGGGAAATGCATCCGGATGGTGACGAAGCACTCACTTTGATCACTGGCGAGATCGACGTCGTGCTGCGCGTTGATAGCGAGACGCGTATCGTTCAGCTCCGCGCCGGCGAAAGCTGTGTGGTACCAAAAGGCGTGTGGCACCGGCAAATTGTGCAACGCCCCGGAATGTTATTGTTTCATACGTATGGAGACACGACCCAGCACCGACCATTTATAGAGAGTGAAGAAACAGCATGAAAACAGCTCTTTACATGGCGGCAGGGCTCATTGGTTTTCTGGCCTTTGCTGCCATCCTCGTTTCATTCGCTTATCGACAAGAAATCGCTCGCTACCGGTATCAGACATCGCTTTTCACCGGCGCCGATCAACAGCATCATTTCGTGCGTCAGGAACGCTATTTCCCGATCAATGAGATGCCGCCCTCAGAGCGGCCATATATTTTCCCCAAGGGCGAAGGCTTAGCTCTGCCAGCAAAGTTCGCGCACAATGCGGAGACTTTTGAGACATCGGAATTTCTAAAGAGCACTGATACGGCCGCCATGCTTGTTCTCAAAGATGGAGAGATTCTTTTTGAAAACTATTGGCTTACGGGCCAAGTTGATCGTCCTTGGCTTACGCATTCGGTATCAAAGAGCTTCATATCTGCCGCCGTCGGGTTGGCCATTCGCGACGGTCATATTCGATCTGTAGAAGATCCAATTTCGCAATATGTTCCGGCATTCAAAGGCAGCGGTTATGAGGGCGTAGCGATCCGTGACGTCCTCCAAATGTCCTCAGGCATCAAATGGGATGAGACGTATAGTGACCCCAATTCGGATATCAATCGGCTTGGAAAAGTGATGTTCTTCGGAAGCCCTTATGATGATTTCGTCGCAACCATGGTGAACGAAAAGACGCCGGGAACTTATAATCGCTACACCGGCATGGATACACAAGCTTTGACCGCGCTCGTTGCGGAGGCGACGGGAAAATCGGTGGCAGATTTTCTGACCGAGCACTTATGGCATCCGTTAGGGGCTGAGCATCAGGCCTTTTGGATCACCGACAAGTCCGGACGTGAGCTCGGCCTTGGCGGCTTCAACGCCACGGCGCGCGACCTTGCGAAACTGGGAGAGCTTTACCGTCTGAAGGGAAACTGGAACGGCACTCAAATTCTGCCTGAAGACTGGGTATCAGCCTCGATTGCGCCAATGGCTCCTCACCTCGTTGCAGGCGAAAACGAGCAGTCCGCCCACGCGTTTGGGTATGGGTATCATTGGTGGTTGCCAGATGCGGATACGCGCGATTTCACCGCCATTGGCATCTATAACCAGTTTATATATGTCAGCCCGGAAACCGGTTTTGTCATCGTAAAACTGTCTTGCAACAGGTATTATGCCAGCGAGGACAGCCCCCGCGCCTACCGCGAACCTGAAACACTTTCATTGTTTCAAGCGATCATTGATCAGACTTCGTCTCAATCCTAAGCAATTGGCGCCAAGCAAGCGTCCAGTGTCGGTTTAGCGGCAGGCTTCTATTCGCTTCAATTGCATTTCGAATGGGCCGTCTTTGCCGTCATAGATAATCAACCCAATCTCAACGACCTCGCTGGGATCGAAAACGGCATCTGGGATGGGTCGTCCCCAAATCGAGGCTTTCAGGGTATCGAAGGCAAGCTCACCGTGACTCCACTCGCTGTCATTCGCGCCGGTGATCGGCGCGCGAAAGGCGATGCGCCGCCCGTAGGACGTGACATTGGTGCGCATCGTCATGGAATAAGTCCGAGCGTCGCGCTTCATATAGACCTTTAGCCGGTTTGCGCCTGCCATCGCGCCGGGTGCCAAACGCATGCGCAGAGAGCTAAAACCACCGCCATTCGTATTGGTGTTGCCTGAAAACGTGAGCGTGCCATTTTCAAGAACTGATCCACCGTCCGAGCGCCCGCCCATCACGCCATCATTCACGGTTCGCCACGGATTTTCGGTTTCACCTTCAAAATGCTCCAGGAGAAGATTGCACGAATCGGTCTCTGACATAACTGGACCTCCTAACAAACTGACTGAAATCAATGCTGCAATAAAGGCGCGCATATTCTCTCTTATCCTATCGCTTTTACGGCTGCATCGGCGCGTTGGATGTCGGCGAGGTGATGCCTGCAACAGACTGGCAAGCGACTTCTTCGCCTACAATAATACCGATTTCCGACACGGAGATCTGTGCAATATAGAGCGCGCGGAGCAATCTCGACACGGCGTGTTTAGAAGCGCTCAGCGGAGTCTTCCTCATCCACCACTCCGTCTTCATTTGAATCAAGCCGCGTGAACATAATTTTGCTCGAGGCGTGAAACTCATCAAGCGACATGGCTTCGTCATCATCTGTATCCATCACGGTGAAACGAAAATTGGCGGCCTCGATTGAACGCTCGCGGCGTTCTTCAAGCTGTTGTTCCAGGCGCACCTCATACTCGGATACGTATTCTTCCTGGTGCACGATACCGTCGCCATTGAAATCACGGCGTGCGTAACCTTCATCTCGTTCAGCCACAAATTCCGCCATTTCGACCTTACCGTCAGCGTTGGTATCGTATCTATCCATAAAGCCGCCTTTGCTGTGACCGCCAGTATTGCGGCGTTGTGCTCGCTGCTGATTTTGCGGTGCCTCGGCATTATCTGCCGCTGCGTTCGTCGCCTCCTTGAAGGCCGTTGTATCGATATGATCTAGATCGGTGACTTCTGCGACCATTTCAGCTTTCGGCGCCTCCGCCGTTGCGTAAAGCTCCGCAGCCAAGGCGACGGCCAGAGCAGCGCTTGCTGTCATTCTCATTTTCATTTTGAAATTCCCTCATTCTTCAATTTGATAGTCTATTTCATCACTTCGAACGTGAGCGAGGTTGTGTAGCCGCGCTCATCCGTCTCTGCGCCCTCAGGTGCGTCAGCACGGTGCCGGGTCATGAGCATGTAGACACCGGGTTCATCAATCGTGAGGCTGATCTCACCTTCATCATTGGTCATTTGCTCAATGCCGAATTGAGGCTCCTCATAATGTCCACCGGACCGGTAGACCGACATTTTGTGTCCTGCCAATGGAACGCCATCAAAAGACACTGAGACGTCAAAGGCTTCACCCGAGAATATCTCATTCGGATGTGTTTTGGGAGTAAATGCGAGCCGACCAATCGGGGCGATCGCGTCCCATGTTGGCGCGCCTTTCGAGACATAGACATCGGCCACTGTTTCAGTCTGCGCCGTTTTTACCGCTGTGGCCTCTTCTGGCACTTCCGCGTCAGAACCAAAGACAGGCACCCACTCACCATTGACCAAGGCACGTCTGCTTTTGCGTCCATGTCGAACACCTGTGGTCAGGCGATACGTCCCATCGGATTCAAGACCGTTCTCCAAGACAACGAGTTGTCGAAGGTCGGTCTGCGTGTCAAACGCCGCGCGCGATCCGTCCGGCAGAACGACATGATAGTCATCCGATTTCACGGCAATCTCTGGCGTCGGAAAATCTTCTGTAAACGAGCATTGCACCGTCACGAAATCGCCTTCGGACGTATTGAACACGCTCGGCATCATGTAAGATGTGTGCGCTGCCGCCGTCCCTACCGAGATTAGGGCTGCTATACCCGCGAGCGGCGTTGAGCGAATGAGCTTCATTTCTGCATTTCTCCAAAAAATGTGTAGCCAAGCTCTGCCATTGATTATACGAGAATGCAAATCATTTGCAAAAAGAAAACTGTTAACGGGACGTTTCTCAATGCTGCGCACATTTACCTGCCTTGCGATTCTCAGTTTCGGCCTCATCGTTTCGAATGCCACGGCTGATACGTTCACGCGAACGCATGACTTCATACTCGGGACCAACCTCAAGCTTATCATTGTCACAGACAGCGACACCACTGCCGACAAAGTCGAAACCGCCGTATTGTCAGAGATCGAGCGTCTCAATCTGATCTTGAGCACGTACGACCCGGACAGCGAAGTATCGGCCCTCAACACGGCAAATTCAGCCCGCATTTCAAGCGATCTGTTTGAGGTCTTGCAGGCCTGTGAGGCCATTCGCGATGAGACCAAAAATGCACTCAGCTGTCGGATCGGAGCTTTGCTTAAAGCCTGGCAAGCTGGCGAGGAAGCAGGTGAAGCTCCATCACGAGCAGCACTCCGCCTGGTGGCCGGCGAAATCCGCCGCGCGAAGCTCAACTTGGATCAGAACACATTGTCATTAGAGCGCCCTGATGTCGTAACGTTTCAGCTCAATGCGCTCGCGAAAGGCTACATCATCGATCGAGCGCTGGCTGCCGCACGCACAACCAGTCCAGACCTGGACGGCCTGCTTATTAATATTGGCGGTGACATTAAGACCTGGGGTCAGAGCCCCGATGAGTCCCAATGGGTCGCAGCGATCAAACCCGCGCGGTCGGAAAGCGGTGTAGGCGTAGAGATCGAGCTTGGCGATGGCGCACTTGCGACGAGTGGACGTGGTCCTAGGGACAGAGAAATCGATGGTAAAACCTACTCGCACATCGTCTCCCCGAAAAGCGGTTGGCACGTCCAAGGGGTTTCTCAGGCCAGCGTCATCGCGGGTGACGCTGTGACAGCGGACGCCTTGGCCACCGCGCTCCTCGTCATGCCGCTGAACGATGGCTTATTGTTGATCGAAACCAGAGACGGGGTTGAAGCTCGCATCGTCGCAGATGACGGCAGAGCCTACCCGACCAGTGGCTGGACCGCGTTCGAAAATGGCGCCAGCGCAGCACAGACAAACGAAACCTGGCCGCGCGGGTATGCGTTCTCTGTCGATTTCGTCATACCAGAACTGGACGTCTCCAATTATGAGCGCCCTTACATCGCCGCATGGGTGGCCGACTCAAACCGCGAACTGGTTCGGATCCTTCTGCTCGCCGGTCCGGAGGAGCGTTGGATGGAAGAGAACTATTATTGGCATCGGCGGTTTGGTCGAAAGGCCGGCAGCCTACCGGATGCATTGTCTGAGCCGACGCGAAAGCCTGGACAATATTTGATCGAATGGGATGGCCTGGATCATGATGGAACCCCAGCCCCAGCTGGAGACTATGTATTGCATGTCGAAGCGGCCCGGGAGCACGGGGATCATCAACATGAGAGTTTCGAGATCACCCTCGGCTCGGACCCTTTTGCCATTGAACGACAAGCCGGTGATGAACTAGGTGACATCTCGATATCATTTGGAGCCGCGCCATAGCTGACGGCATGACTTCTCCCCGTCAATCGGCGAACAAAAAGCCGACGAAGAAGAGGTTCAACAAAGGTGCGTTCTATCGTACGTGCCGGATGTTACACGGCTATTTGTCTGCGGCCGCCTTTTTGTTGCTCATGTTCTTTGCAGCCTCTGGCCTGTTGCTGAATCACCCAGGCTGGTTTGGTGCCGACCGTCAGGATGCTGAGCCAATCATTGTCGCATTGGATTTTGATGCTTTGCAATCCGCGCGATCAAGTGAAACGCCAGAGCGGGCGTTCGAAGAACTGGTTCGCGATGCAACCCGCGTCCAAGGTCAACTGAAGGACGCAAGTATTTCAGACAGCGATGCGATGCTCAGATTTGCTGGCGTTAAAGGAGGCACCGACATCTTCATCGATTTCGAACTTGCCGAGGCTGAGGTTGAAACGTCTAAGGCCAATTTGACCTCTATCATCCACGATCTTCACCGCGGGAAAGATGCTGGCAAAGTCTGGAAATTCATGATCGACATTACCGCCATTCTGATCCTGATCATGTCAGTCATCGGACTGATCCTGTTCTTTTCGCTGCGCTTTCGATTGGGCAATGCGATGCGGATTATGGGCGCAACGATGGTCCTATTTGTCGCCCTCTTCGTCTTCTTCGTTCCTTAATCCCTATGCCCCTATTTCGGGACCGCATCAAACGACCAGGAATGCGTCTCACCCGAGGGCGGCGCTGGATACGGCGCGATCCGTTTGAGTTCTTTGACCACGCGCCGGTCCCAGGTCTTGTCTCCTGAAGCTCGCAGCACGCGGACCTCGATCACATGTCCATTTGAGTCAATTGTGATCGAGATCTTCGAACTACGGCGGGCATTCGTGTCAAATTTGCGCGCCTTGCGCATATGGCGCATCAGGGCGCCATTGTAATTGTCGACAGCCGCGTTGCCGAGCTCGGCGTTTGCAATCTCAGCGGTTGAGGCGGTGGATTCGACGGGTGGTCCATGTTCGGACGGAGCACCGGTTTGTGGTTGATTGTCGACGTCCTGAGCTGCATTGGTCTCATCGGAAGCAGACTCGCTTGATTGACTTTCAGTCGCTTCCTCTCCTGCTGGTTCGGATGAGGTCGGCTCAGGCATAGTCACCGGGTGCTCCGGTTCATCCGGCTCTGCCGCAGGCGTAGGTTCCGGCTCCGGCGGCGCTTCTTCTGGCTCGGGCCGGAGATCTGGCTCAGGCTCAGGCTCAGGCTCCGGTATCGGCTCGACAACTGGCTCAGGCGTTGGCGTTTCGACGGGACTGGCCTCGGACGCATCATCTGCATCCGACTCGGTCGCCTCCTCATTGGCCGTTTCAGATTCCTTCGATGCCGGCATGTCAGTGTAGGTCAGCGAAACACTGATGCTGCCGCCCTGTATCTGTATGTCAGCCTTCTCCGGCGTGCTGACGAGGATGATTGCATACGCGCCTGCATGGGCGAGTAGCGCGACCGCAAGTGCTGGACCGATCCGAACATTCATGTTGCTTGCTCCGTCAGCACGACGATATGCGTGGCACCCGCGTCTTGCAGGGTGCTCACGCTTTGCAACAAGTCGCGCGCCGGGAATTCCCGATCAGGGCGCAAGCGAATGGTCGTCTCGAGGGATTCTGTTTCGGCAATGAATTGTTCGAGCGACGCCAACCTCTCACCTTGTCGCACCAAAGTGCCATCCGCGAGAATATCGAGCGCCTCTTCCGCCGTGCAACACTCCAGGCCTTCCGCTTGAACGAATTCGATCCCGGACGGACGATTGGCCGAGAGCGATCCTGCAACCATGAAGAAGATCAGGATCAAGAATACGATATTAATCAAGGAAATGATCGGTTCGCGCTTCGAGGCTTTGAATTGGCGTTTCATGACGGATCCTCGATCTGGATCGTTAAACCCGGCACTTGTTTCACAAGCGACAGCACATCGACGAGCCGTTGCGTTGAGACTTCACCCGCAAGACTGATCCTGACACCGCGCGTGCCCGCAGCTCTCAATTCGCCAAGGCGCGACACCAGCTCGACATCAGGGGTCTCCGTCTCGTTGCAAAAAACGTGGTCAGACTGGATATGCAACGAAGCGACATCCGTTGATGACTGACCAATGCCAGAGGCATTTGCCACAGCGATGTCGATCTCCGAGAATTTGGAGAAGGTTGATGCGAGCATAAAGAAGAGCAGCAGCAGAAAAATCACATCGATCAGCGACGTGATCGAGGCTCTGCGTCTATTGCGAACTCGCTTAAGCGACATGCCGCGACATGCCCTCCATTTCGTTGGGCTGGCTGATCGGGCGGCTGATCACGGAAAACGCATAATCTGCAAGCGATCGTGCTTCATCCATTTGCGCCTCGAACCAGGATAACGCGACCGAAGTTGGCATCGCCACGGTGAGCCCCGCAGCTGTTGTCAGCAAAGCCACCCAGATACCGCCTGCCAGGGCAGCTGGATCAACTTGGGATCCTGCATTCTGCAAAGCCTGGAAAGCCTCAATCATTCCGATCACAGTGCCGAGCAGACCCAGCAAAGGGGCAAGCTGGGCCACCATGTCTAGAATGCGAAAGCCACCCTCCATAGGTTGTAGTTTTTGTTCGGCCTCGGACTCGAGGCGTTTCGTCAAGCCGTCGCCGCTACGTTCTTGCATGCCGAGCGCGATGACCGGCGCCAGAAAGTGTCTGGAACTCTGAATTTCGGATAAGGCTCGATCATGCTCACCGCGATCCCAGCTCGCGATCGCCTGGCGAATTTGCTGTTCCTTACTGACGCGCGCCGACCGGAACTGCCACGCCTTGAGAATGATCATGGTCAGCGTGAAAATGGATACTGCCAGCAAAAGCAGAAGCACTGGCCCACCCAGATCATAGAGGGCTCGAAACGGAGAAAAGAGACTGTCCATGTGAACTCCTGAAGGTCTGATCTCGATCATCTCGAACGAGAAGTGCGAAGGCTGAAAATCCGCAAGGGATGATCAACCTCCGCCAAGAAAACGGTTCCTGGGAGGAGATGCCTAGAATTGGCGCGTCACCGTTAGCTTGAAATTCTGACCCGTCGCTTTTCGCGTGGACAGGTTCGGCGTATAATCTTCGTCGGATAAATTCTCGATCCCGAAACGGAACGACGTATCCTTCAAAAAGCCGGATTGTGGGCTCACCGTCGCGCGAGCATTGAAGATATTGTATGAATCGCCCTGCTCGGGATTTCCGGACCGGAACGAGACGTCGGCATCAGCCACGGCTAGAGCTTCCAAGCTAAGGTCAAGAAAGCGCCCAAACCGCTTACCCGCTGTGACGCGAACGCTGTCCGCGGTCAGGCTTCGATAGGTTACAGAAACGCCAGCAGCATCGGTCTCGTCACCGTCGGAGAAATTCCCGTTCAAGTCGACATAGAAGCCGCCATCATTTGCGAAGGAGCCCTCAATTTCGATGCCTTGCAATGAGATCTCATCAAGCCCGCCAATGAAGGTGATATCTTCAAGCGTGGTGTCATAATAGTTCAACTTGAAAGACAGCGTATCGCTTTCGTTGAACACGCCCACTGTGTCATAGCTAAACCCGGCCTCGTAAGTTGATGCCTCTTCGGCCGTAAAAATATTGGACCGATTACTGGTTCCCGTGGTCGGCGTATCGTCCAGAATTGGAAGGCTTTCGGTGTAAGCGTAGCTCCCAAAAACAGCGAACCCGTTCGCGAATTGATATCGCAGTGACGCGCCGCCCATGAGCGCGCTATCATCGAACTCGCCCTCAACTCGCGCCTCAGCATCAAGATCAAAGAAATCTGTTTCCAGCGTTTGGTTCTCGTAGCGAAGCGCTGGCGTGAATGTCAGCCCATTGCCGAAGTCGATATTGTCGATGATGAAGATCGCCTGGCGATTGTCGGTGCCGCCTGGGGCAGCGCTGGCTTCAAGCCGGTCATTTTTGATAAATTCGACACCCGTTCGAATTTCGTGCTCGATCAACCCTGTTTGCACGAAGGACGTGTTTTTCACGGTCAGCTTGGTACGCTCATACTGTAGATCGGCATTGGTGACGCCAAAACCAACTGGGCTCCCGAAGCCATTCGTGCCCGGGATGTACGTTTGATCAATCTCTTGATTGGAATAGGTCAATGCGGCTTCCACATCGATCAGGTCATTGCCGGCGGGCTGAAAATAGTAAAAGAGCGACCCGGTCTGTGTGGTCACATCCCGGTCGACATTTCCGAAAAAGTCCGTCCCTGTAACGAATGTATCATATGGCACGTCGCGATCAGCCGTATCCGACTGAGTGTAGCTCGCCATAATCGAGTGCGTATCGTCAAATGCATAACGCCCTTTGACGAGGAACGACGGCAATTCAAACGCCGAGTTCCCAATCTCGTTTCCGCTCCCATCTTCTTGATTGTCTTGATCACGATAGGTGTAGTTGAAAAGGAGCTCCGCTTTCTCGCTGGGCTGCCAGGCCAAGATACCAGAGCCGTTAAAGCCGTCACCATTGGTTTGACCACCAAGGGTCAGCGCCCCGCCAAATCCAGGTTCGCCACCTGTAAAGTCCGACGCATCTTTCGTTTCGAGCAGGACCACGCCGCCGACGATGCCGGATCCGTATTCGAAGCTTCCAACCGTTCCGCGGATCACATCGACACTCTTATAAAGATACGGGTCGGTGAAGAGTTGATTGCTGACCCGATAGATTTCCTCGGCGCCAGTTGTGGCCCCATCGACCAGGACGGCCACCTTCTGATCGGTCCCGTAAATGCTGTTCGCGCCGAATCCGCGAATATTGATCCCCGAGCCTTGCGGCGTTTGTCCGTTGACCAGCGTCACACCAGGCACCGAGTCAATCAGCTCAGCAATCGTGTTGGCCTGACGATCATCGATCTCTTCTTGCTTGATCGTGGTCAGCGGCGTTGCAGTGCCGGTTTGCACTTCCCGCTTACTCTGACCAAGTGTCAGCTCGCCGAGAAATTCGCCATCTTCACTGGCTTGCGTTTCGCTGGCGGTGTCGGTCTCTTCTTGAGCAACAGCCGTGCTCGGCATTATGACAGCAAAGCCAATCGCAGTGGCAATAAGCAGTCGGTTCTTGTTCGCATTAAACTTCATTTTGGATCCCTCTAACCCAGAAACTAGCGAATGATATTCATTCGCAAATAGAGATGAGGGCTGCTTTAGCTGGAAAAATTCCTTATTGCAATTGCAATTCGTTTGCAAAAAGACTCATTTTGGCACCTGTTGCAGTTTTGCCGCGGGCGCAACGTCTCGATCCATCATCCGTTTGCACGCTAGCGTCGCGTCCGCCACCACAGACCCGCGACGTTCACGAGCATGCCGGGCATGGTCCAACGCACACCCCTATTCTCTATTGACCAAGGGCCATTCGGAGTATCGATCGTGACACCTATTGACGACGCCCCTTTTGCGACCGGCACATCGATTCCCAGTTTCTCAAACACATTATTGATCTTGTCCGCTTGAGGATTCGAAAGGCGAAAATCTGTCAACTTGCAGACAGGCGTCTCTTCAGACTCCCGATTAGGTCGCTTGAGCCATTGAATGACATTAGGGCGCTCGGACAAGAAGCCCGGGCCAATCAAGCCGCGCCAATAGCTGGCCTGGGCCGCATCGCCGCCTTCGACATTGACCGCCTCCACCCGCTCAAGCTTCGCCTTCGCTTTTCGCGCCAGCGCCTGGAAGGCCGCGAAGTCTTTGACCGCGACGTACCAGAAAAGCAACTGTGGATCCGACAAGGTTTTCATTAGGGCTGCGAAGGGTTGAAACTTCTCATAGTCCGGGTTCGGTCCGATGATTTCCAGGAATGAGTGTTCGCCGATCGCGAGGCTGCCACTCCAGTAAAACTGACCCGGTTCCGGATCATGCAAGTCTACCTTCGCACCGGTCTTCTCCTCGACCCACTTTACACCAGCTTCGGTATTGGGCACGCCCAGACCGACATGATCGAGCTGTAAGCCATGGCTGCGTCGAATAATATTTGTCATTGGCCTGGTTCCCTCATTTGGGGATGCGCGGCAAATCCGTTCAAGTCTAGGCAGATCTTACCAAGTCTTAGAGACCTCGATGAAGATTGATCTTGGATCACCCGGGAAGGATCCGGTCCGCTCCAGGAAACCCGAAGACGCATACTCTTCATCCAGTAAGTTATCGACCCGGAGAATAACGTCTACGGGGCCCGGCTCCCAGATTATGGACGCATCTAGGATGAAGTAGGATTGCACCTTTTGGTCTGACAGACTGCGTTGCTCGCTAACATAGTCACCCCCGAAGGCGAACGCCGTTTGGATCGCTGGCACTTGATAACGTGTCCAGAAGCCAAATTGATGCTCCGGCGCATTTGCGAACCGGCCACCCGGCACCTGATTTCGAATGCGGTCCGTCCCAGGCTGCTCAGTGTTTTGGGTGATCTTGGTGTCATTATACGCATAGGACGCCGTCAGAACCCAGTTGTCGGTAAGGTCGGTTGCAACATCAATCTCTAAACCCTGGCTGGTCACTTCGCCAAAAGCGATCAAGTCATCAAACCCGTCATCGCCGGGGTCTTCGCCTGAGTTTTGCAGAAGATTTGTTCGCGTAATATCATAGACCGCGACCGTAGACTGAAGACGACCATCAAACAGGGACGTTTTCACACCGCCTTCGAAAATCTCGCCCTCGGTCGGATCAAATGGACCGCCGCGATTTGGATCTTGATCACCAACCCCTTGCGGCTCGTAGCTTTGAGACCATTGCGCGAAGAGCGACACGTCGGGTCGAATTTTGTAGACCGCACCTAGTCGCGGCGTGACTTTCTCATCACTGAACCCATCATCTTCAAAGCTGTCAAAACGAAGCCCGCCAGTGAGAACGAATTGCCCAATGGTCGCCTCGTTGAGAATGTAAGCGCCTTCTCGAGTCTGCTCGTTCAAGCGCCCGTCAGCGAGATTGGTAAGCGTGTATGTCGATCGATCAGAGAGACCATAGACTGGGTCAATAATGCTGAGGCCGACTACATTGTCACCGGTTCCACGCGCCCGATCATAGTCGAAGACTTGCTCGCCATCGAAATAGTCAACGCCAACTAAGAGGCGATTATCGATCGATCCAAACGAACTGGACCAGATGCCATTTGCGCCAAATGTGATACTCTCTTCGCCGCGCGTTTGGTCACGATACTCGCGAACGGAAACGAAATCGAAAACGCCATCACCGTTCGTATCCGTGAGCGTTCGCGGTTCATGATATTCCTGGTTCTCTTCGCTATCGGTGTAGCGAATGGCAGCGTCCCACGTGAAGCCCTTTCCGATCTCGCCGTCCAATCGCGCTTGAAGGTTGTTTGAGACAAGGTCGAGGAAATCGTCAGGTTCGTTATGGTTCCAGCGACGATCTGTCAGGAAGTTTCCCTCATCATCGGTTGGAACGCCGCGCAAGCGATTACCGGTCAAGTCTTGCTCATAGCGTGTCGCTTGCAAAACAAGATCAGCAAAGCCGAGATCAAACCCGAGGCCTGCATCATAGATTAGCGTTTCGCTATCAGTGTTGCGGCGCGCTGTGTCCTGTTGTTCGTAGAAGATGCCAAGGCGGCCGCGTGCGCCCTCCTTTGGCAAAGCGCCATTGACCTCATAGGAGGCGCCATATCGGGCCTCGGTCCCGACCACAGCAGCAGCTCGTGCAGAAAAGTCCTCCGTCGGCTTCTTCGTCACATAGTTGAACAATCCGCCTGGGGCACCGGGGCCATAAAGCATGCCCGATGGACCTTTGAGAAAGTCGATCCGCTCTACGTTGAAGAGTTGAGGCACTGCGAAACCCGCATATGGATCGCCGCGCAATCCATCAAAGAAAATTTCTTCCTGGCGGAAACCGCGCGCCGTGACACCAGCATAAGAGAACACGCTGACACCTGAAATATTGCGATAGAGGTCTTGAGCATCTCTGGCGCCTTGATCGCGAATGAGCTGCTCATTGATACTTGTGATCGATACAGACGATGAGAGCGGATCCGTCGGCAATCTTGCGGTGTCGGTCTCACCCACACGATACAGTTTTTGAGCACGGCCAGTCACAATAATTGTTTCCTGGCGCGCTTCTTCTTCGTCGGTTGAAACGTTCGTTTGCGCAAACCCGACTGGCAAGCTCAAACCAAGCAAAGCGACGACGGTACATTTTCTGAACATTGGGAACCCCACATTTCGAAGGCCGAAACCTTAGGCTTCGTGCACACCCCCGTCAATGCGAATGATTATCAGTTGCATTAATTTATTTTGCCCCTAAGGTCGCGGCGAAGCCGAATAAGGAGCGCATCATGACATCGAAAATTACAACATCCATTATTATCGGCGGTATTGCCCTTCCCGCTTATGCGCATGACCATCCAGTGCCGCATTCTCATGAGCTTCCGCTTTGGGGGTTTGCCTTGATCGGCCTCGCGGCAGGTGCGTTTGGCACTTGGGCGACGATGAAATGCGTCGCTTATTTGAAAGACAATCGTGATGGATAGTCTCGCGCCTCGCTCCGACAAGAAACAGACGCACCCAGAGTTTGACACGCGCTGGAAACGGCTGACGCTGAAAGCGAATGCCGCACTAAATGCTGGCGATCTAGACGCCGCGGGCATCGCTTATGATCAGGCATATCATGAGGCACGTATGATATTCGCTGAAGCTTGGAACGGCTACGCCCTCGTACAACCGCACGCCCCGCCCATGCTCATCGTATCCGCCACGAATGTCGCAAACCAGAGGCGTGCGCGCGGTGGCGAGAAAGCAGCAAGAGAACAACTCATATCGGCGGTGCGGATTTTCACAGAAGCCTTGACCAGCGCCCGGTCGCCAGAGAGCCTCAAGCGCGGATGTGCAGAGCACTTACCGCGACTGCTCGCCGATCTCTCAGAAAATCACAGCGAGACCAAGTCCATTATCGAGGACGCAAAGTCTGCCGCCCTCGCCTTTTGGAAAAAGTCGGCAAACTGACTTTGCCTTAAGAAAGAAAGCACATCATGATTTACTCAATTCTCAACTATCTCGACCGCAAAGGCCTTATCGAGCGTGCATCAGCGCACTGCGACATCCCATGCGGCATATATGACCCTGGCCCGGCCTTAATCGCGGCTGTCTCGGTCGTGCGTCTCATGGATATCGCGCATGATGGTGCAAGCGAAGACCCCGTGGCACTCGCTAATCTTCGGGCGCGCTGCACGCTGCGTAAAGAAGAAGAAGCGGAGAAAGTGAAACAGGAGGTTCGCGTCATTTGGGGCGACTATTTCAAGGCGCCTCTGCTTGAAGCCCATCCGAATGTTCACGCCCTCGTCCATGCCATCATGCAAAAGGCGAGCGCCTGCAAGCAAGATGTCCACCGCGAGGATGGGCTCGCTCTGGTTGAGCTGGTCAACGAGTTTGCTGAAATCTTCTGGCGCACCAAGTCGATCGAGACGGCGCGGAAAACCTGTCCTTATCCGCCTCAACTCAAACTCGTATATCCGGTCCTGGATGATTAAATGCTGGGTTGGTCACTCATCCGAGTGACGGGCGAGAGCATGTCCCCCATGCTCTCGTCAGGCGCGTTTGCGCTCTTTAAACGCAGTGCAATTTATCGCGATGGCGATGTTCTTCTGGTTGATCACCCGCGGTTCGGAAAAATCGTAAAGCGCGCGATTGATGTCAGTGCGGACTCCCTTTGGCTTGAAGGCGCGAATGCCAACTCACTGTCCCGAGAATCCATGGGGCCTGTTCAGCGCGCGCATGTTCAGGGTAAAATCGTCTATCAAATTGCTCGGAAGACATAGCATGGTCGCGAACATATCTGCCTCTGATTGGTCAACCGACCGCGGCGAAGCCTGGCGCGATTCGATGGGCCCTCTTGAGGCCATGTTGGCGCCAGCGAATGCGCCTTTAATCGAGGCGCTCGATTTGGATGCGCCGTATCGGATCGCCGATATTGGATGTGGGGGCGGCGAAACCAGTATCGCGATTGCCCGCAACGCCTATCCGGGTAGCACGGTTGACGGGTTCGACATTTCACCCGCACTCATTGAGGCGGCAATGGCAAAGGAAGCCTATGGAAGTGTTCCAATACAATTCCATGTGCATGACGCAGGGCAACCACTCAAAGAGCCCGCGCAGTTTGACCGGTTAGTTTCTCGCTTTGGGATCATGTTCTTTCCCGCAGCTGACACCGCGTTTGCAAACCTTGCTCAATGGCTCACACCTGGCGGGCGATTTAGTTTTGCGGTTTGGGGGCCTCCAACTGAAAATCCATGGATGTCCAGCATCCGAACCATACTGAGCAACCACATCGTCGTACCGACGCCTGAGCCTAGAGCGCCTGGACCTTTTCGATATCAGCAAGCCGACGAATTTGTCTCTTTGTTGGAGTCATCCGGGTTTACAGATGTTTCGAGTGTGAGTTGGAAAGACAAACTCGCAATTGGCGGCGGCATGAATGCGAAAGCCGCAGCGCGCTTCGCGCTGACCGCATTTTCAATTGGACAATTGCTCAATCAAAGCGATCAGATAACGGCGCGAGCGGCCTATTCGGACCTTGCCTCTTTCTTTGCAAAACACCTGGTCGATGGAGAGGTCCGCATGGACGCGCATGTCCATATCGTGACCGGCGCGCGGCCTATGAGTTAAAGCTTCTCTCTGAGCGCCGCCCAGCGTTCAACTTGCTCAGCCTTCATGTCACCGCTCAGTTCACGCGACACAAAAATCTTGAACATTGGCTCGCCGCGATCATCGTAGAAGTGGATGGACCGCGAATTTCTGTTCTGGAAATGACGCTCGATGAAAGCGATATGGCGACACGCATGCTCTTCGATATGCCCGCCGAAACCGCCTTGCCCGAAAAAATGGTAATAGCCATCCTTGAAGAAGACTTGTGGCATCTCGACCGACATGCCCGTGATAACCGAATTGCCCTCAGTGATGAAGAGCACCGCGCCCCACTCGCCAATGTCCGTAAGAAGCTCGAGCATCTTTGCGCCATCGAAGATTTTGACATTGTCATCGGGAAGATGGCGCACCAGTTCCAGCGTGGACATCCTGTACTCTTTAGAAAGACGCTCTAAAAAGCCGTCAAAGGTCTTTAGTCGTTCTTTCAGCGGCGCGAGGGTTCCCGAATCTGCAGCCATGACATCCTCCAATCACTATTTGCTCCGACTTAGTGAAACGGCCGACCGAGATACCAGTATCCCATCGTTGAGACAGCGCTCTTCGGCAAACCGCAGTCTTTCATCAAAGCGTGTCGAATGAATTTGACCGCACCGCCTTCAGCGGCGACCCAAGCGTAAAAAGGACCGCTCGTGTCCGTCGCCGGATCCCACATCCGTTCATTGGGCGCGACGGTTTTTTCTAATCCATGCAAGCGTTTCAACCGGGACAATTCTGGCATCTGCGAATAGCCGAGCGCCTTCTTGAGCTTCGTCCCAGGGGCGTCGTCATAGCGCGGCAACCAGGTGATGCGACATGCAAGCTCTCCTGCTGCCGCATCGTCGCCAGCTTGCGGAACCTCTACAAAACAATCAATCGATGACACGGTTTCTGGAATGTGTTTGAGGATGTTGCTAATCGCGGGCAAGGACGTTTCGTCGCCCATGAGCAGCAGCCGCGAGACACCTTGTGGCGGACGCCACTCGAAACCGATCGGCTTGCCCGTAAAGGCGCCGTTTGGAATTGCGATTTGCAGGCGGTCGCCCGGTTTGGCCTGAAACGCCCAAGCTGAGGCAGGCCCCTCAACGCCATGGTCTACGAAATCAATATCAAGTTCACCGCGATCAGGCCGAACTTGTCGGATCGTATAGGATCGGCGAGCCGGTCGAGACTGTGGATCAAGTTTCTGCCAAGCCGCATTCCAGTCCGTGAGCGGCAGTGTTGACGGGGAGGCTCCGGGCTCCGGCAAATAGAGTTTGACGCGTTGATCAGGTCCCCAACTGGTAAAGCTCAACCCATCCTGGTTGGTGAACGTAATGCGAATGAATGACGGCGAAAGACGTTCCCGCTTAAGCACTGAGAAGTTCATCAAAAGATATGGATTATTTGGCACTGTCGTCGCCTCGGTTGAGGCTGGATGCACCAAATCGCGGAGACTAGACATTTTGCACCAGGGCAAGTGCTGGTGGTTCATCCCTCTCACGCCGCGCTGGCATCGATTCATATTCGGGGCTTTCGATAAGCATATCCTGCGCGGAGAAAAAACTCGCCAAATCGGAAATGATATTAATTTCGAACGCTTCCGGAGAACGAGCTAAAAGCCATGTCATATGCGCACGCGCCTGGGCAACCGCGCCGTTTTGCATCGATGAGAGCGCACTTAGAAAAGACGCTTCATCATGCGTGAAGGTGATCGCATTTGGGACCGTCAGATCGATCTGCCTTAGACCATTATTTCCGAGGCACTCTGCAAGTTTGATAAACCGTCCCAGAACGCGCCCGCCGTTTTCCGCGCCGAAAACCTCCTTGAATAGATTTAGGAGGCAGCAACACCGGGTTTGTCCAAATGCGCATGCACGAAAGCCAAAAGTTGCAATCTGCGCACCTGGCCCAAGATCTATCAGTGTTTTATGGGGCACAAGACCGGCATTCATTTTGTAAGTCCTTTTCGGGAATTGGGCTGCAACATATCGCTCAAGGTCTGGGAGGAGATTTGCTGCCGAGAGGCTAACGTCAAAGCGCGATGACGTCGGACATGCTGCAGCCCAAAGGGGTTATGCGGCGGGATTGAAGTTTGGTTCGGCAAGACGGGCAATTTGACCTTCCAGCCATGACCGGTGAAGATCGATCTGCTCTAACCGACAGGGCTCACAAGCGCCCTCGCCGATTAAGTCTCGCCGCCAGGTTTCGAGTTCTTTGAGCTGTCGCTCTAACCAGGCGATGGTATCCGCGTGCGTCCCGAGCATTTAGCCCTCCTATATGCGTGCGGTAACCAGAACACACTTGCGAATGATTATCAAGTGCAAAATTGCGCAATTCCACGTCATTTCGATCGCTGCGGCCAAAGGCGTTCCGTTCGAGACGAATAGTCCTCATATTCAATGCCAAATTCCTGACGCATCATCGCCTCCTCGATTGGCACCCGCACCGCATACATGATGGCAAAGCTGACAAGTCCGGTCGAACCGACGATCCAGTTTTGAATCAGGAACGGATACGATAGAAAAATTAGCCAAATCGCCGAATACATCGGATGCCGGATATGTTTGTATACGCCATTAGAGACCAGCGTATGCGCCTCGCGTAGCTCTGTTGTTACACTCCAGTTTTGCCCCAGGTCCGCATGGCTCCGCCAGAATAACCAAAACCCTGGCACCAAGAACAGAATGCCGATGACGGGCAGCCAGTTCGGCGCTTCATAGTCTGCGAAGAGCAAGAGCCCGGTCGAAAGATGCAGAACAGGTAGAAGCGTGCCCCCCACCGATACCAGAAAGAGCAGGACCCGTTCTTTGCTGACTGCAAATTGCTCGGTGATCACATTTTCTTTGTTTCTGGCAGCGTATGGAGATCGAATAAGCATCATGATTATGGCCGATGCGAGCCATACGATCGAGCCCCATCCGTTGATTTGCCATCTCCAAAGTATAAGCCCCGCGAGCGCGATCATGACCATCGTCATAACTGAACGCATGACGAGTTGCAGGGTCATTCCCGTGGAACCCCATAGAGTTCCAAACGATGATCTTTCAAATCAAACCCTAGTCTTTTTGCGATTTCAACCTTTAACGCCTCAAGGTTCGTGTCATGAAACTCTATGATTTCACCGGTGCTCAGGTTGATCAGATGATCGTGCTGCTCTTTTTCGGCGTCTTCGTAACGGGCGCGGCCGTTTCCGAAGTCATGTTTTTCAACCAGTCCCTCTTGCTCCAATAGTCGCATGGTTCGGTAAACTGTTGCTTGGGCAATCGTCGGATCAAACTCCTTGGCACGGTCATGCAGCGTGAACGCATCGGGATGGTCTTTTGAGTTCTCTAAGGCCCGCAATATAGCGCGCCGCGCTGCCGTCATACTCAGTCCAGCATCAAGGCATCTTTGGATGAGATCACTCACGATTTTTCCAAATCCTGTTCTGCATATGCATCTCATTCGCATATTTTGAGCTTCAATGCAAGTATGCCGGATTGAGGGTCCAAGCAGATCAACTGCTTGCACCCTCAATCCCAAAGCGCTGGCACATGAGACGGCATGCACACCAAAAATCAGCCAAACCTGCGGGCCAAATTCGAGAAAATTTTTGCCGCCATCAGCATCTCCGGCGACTGTGCTTGATAATGTTTGGACAATGCAGCTTTGAGATTGGCCATATCAAATAAAAGCTCTCGATCATCTGGACGCTGCACGCGGCTTTCGATCCAGCCCACACAGGCAAGGCGCGTTCCAGATAAGACCTCATTCACACGGTGAAGACTGGTGGAAGGGTACAGCACCAGATCGCCAGCGGCCGGCTTCAGCTTAAGAGATTGCCCTGCGTGCTCAATTTCGAGTTCGCCGCCTGAATATGAGCCCGGATCAGAAAGGAATAGCGTGAATGACAGGTCTGTTCGCATTTTGCGCGTTCCCAGAGGCATGTACGCATTGTCAACATGTAAGCCATACCCCCCTCCCCGTTCGGTTTTACTTATCAGCAACTTCGAAAAGAGGGACGGTTGCGCTGCGGCCTTTAAAACAGAATTGCTCGAAACAGCATGTACAAGTAGATCGCGAAGCTCAGCACCTGTGCGACTGGTAAGATCGGCTTGCTGGTTGTGTTTCACTTCGCGCGCGGTCGCGCCCGCTGTCTCGGCCCCGTCTTTCCAACGAAGGGTCATGATCAATGCGTGAACCTGCTCCAGCACGCTTTCATTCAAGACGTTAGCGATGGTGAGAAGCATTGAATCCCCACTTGCGAATGATTATCAATATGGTCATACTGCCATTGTGGATGAATTAAGCAATCTAGGAAATCATCGATGACGACAACACTTAAACGCTGGTCTCAACTTGGCTTGGGCCTTGCCCTTGCAAGTGGGACCCTCGCCGCTTGCGGAAATCCAGAACCCACAGCCGAAGCTCCAGAACCAGGAAAGGCAGAGACAGAGGTGGCAACTCGCGCTCCGGCAGCTGGAACAGACGAACCGACAGCGACCGAAGCTGGAGAAGGCGAAGGCGGCGTTGTTATCACAGAAGCCCTAACAGATCCGGTTGTGTTCCTATCGATCCTGGCCATCACGGAAGCTCATATTATCGCCGCGCGCGATGCCCACGCACTGGGTGAGAATGATGCGGCAGCGGAAATGTTCGCCCATCCCGTTTCGGAGGTTTTGTTCGAAAGCCAAGAGGTGTTCAACCAGCTCGGCGTGGCCGATTTCAGCGATAAACTAACTAACACGTCAGCGGCAATTTTTGCCGGAGAATCGCCAGAACAAATCAATGCCAGAGCCGATGATATTATCGCGGCCCTTCGCACGGCCGCAGAAAAGGCGCCTTCGACCGATGCCAGTGCAGCAAGTGTGGCCGCTGGGGTCGCGGTCGATCAGATCGAGCGCGCTGCGGACATGTACCGCGTCGCGTTGGATTCAGATGCCTATGAACCCTACTTAGATGGGTACGGATTCTTAAAAGCTGGCGAAGCGGTATTCTTGCAAAGCGCTGACGCGATTGAAGCGGAAGACGAACAAGCAGCCTCAGCGATCAAAGACGCCATTGCCAAACTCGATGAAGCGTACCCGAGCGCGATCCGCCCAGATTCATTAGACGCTGATTTGGCGACGGTTACTGTCGCCGCCTCAAACGCAATTATCGCCGTTCAAAATTAGACTTTTGCATCACTCAGCAGGAATAGCGGCGGCCTCAGGGCTTGTCGCTATTTTTGTACTTGGCCGCCGTTTTGTTTTTCGCTCGGACGGAGCAAGATAGCCCGCAGCGACGGTCAGCACACCGCAAAGCAGCATACCAAGATCAACCCACGCGGCAGCGCTATGATCTGCACTTAAATGCGCGATGAACCAGTCACCGGTCGTGACCCCGTTCAGGACAGGTATACCCATCGCAAGCGCTCCGGTTAGGATCAAAAGCTCCCGCGTTGTTGAATAATCGTTACGACGCATAAAGGCATAGACTAGCCCAATGACCCAAACGCCCAAATACACAGATCCAGTTGCCGCCAATCGCCCCGCTTCTGCACCAAAATAGAGTTTATCAAGATAGAAGATTGAGATAGCCGCGACCGGGAGCCCCATGATCACGCCTGTGTTAAAATAGCCGAGCCGATTGTAAAATGCCTCAGACTTTGAGCCCTCATTGCCATGCTTGCGCCGCTCGATCCACATCATGCTTCCGAGCGCGGTTATGACCGACAATGACAGACCTAGAATAAAGTATAAGAGTTTGAGCCAAATGCCGCCATAGGTCCCATAATGAAGGGGCGACATCGCATTAACAAAATGCCCTGCCAGCGGCTGTTCTTTAAACGGGTCGTCAGTAATCGGAGCGCCGGTTGCACCATTTACTGAGATAATTTCCACGCTTGAGAGCTCAGTGTCTGGCGCGTAGAAAATGTCGATCTCAGAGGTTTCGTCGCCATAGTTTCTAACAACGTAGCTTCGCGGCGCCGCATTCGATTCTGGGTGGCGCATCTGTGCTATTTCATCTGCAGTCAGCATTTGCACCTTAACACCGGTTCTTTCGACTTCCGGCCCCAGCACCGCGCCGATAAGCGTGTCAATATCGCCTTTGAAGGCGATCGCGGCAGTTAACTGAGAAACGAGCCCGATAACCCCTAAGAAGGCTCCTGTGAAGGCGATCATGGTGTAGAATGGCAGCCCCCAAAGCCCAACGACTTTATGGCTGTCTTGCCACTTCAATCGCTGTGAGCGTTTGAGCCTCATGGAGTAGGCTTCTTCGCGAATTTTCGTATGGGCAATTACGCCGGACAGGATTGCCAGCAGCAACACAACGCCAATGATCCCAACCAACCATCGCCCAATTTGCCGCCCGCCGAGGAAGCTTGGCCACATGAAATCGCGATGAATGTTCAACGTCCAGTATGACAGGCCGTTCCCGCGCTCGGCGAGCGGTTCGCCCGTCAAAGCATGCCATTTTTGATTGGCATTTACATGCTTATCATTCTCGTCGTGATATTGGATGAATCCCCGAAAATAAGGTGTATAAGTCGTTGGAAAATTCAGTCGAACAAATTCCAACTCCATTCCGCCCGCAGACGTCTCCTCGACCCAGTTCGAGAAAACATCATTGATCGGCGGCGTTTCGTCAGCGATTGCGACGCGCAAAGTTGGATCTTCCCAGGTTTTGATTTCATTATCGAACAGCGCAAACGTGCCGGTCAGCGCAACGATATAAACGATCAATCCAAGCGTTATGCCCGTCCAAGAATGCAAATCATAATTGCGAAGGTGTCGTGCGCGATCCATGGGGCTTGTCCTAAACCGGAGGTGGAACCATTGCGACAATGACGCCGCTAATAATCGAAATGCTTATCAAGCCCGTTGCAACGCGCCAGCCTTTTTTGTCCCAATAGCACATAAATTGGAAGCCAAGCCAAATCAAAGGAACTGCCAGCGAAAGCCATAGCGCCAAAGAGCGGAACTCAAATGGCAAGGTCAGCAACAAAACTGCGCCAAACAGAATGGCGGCGACCAAAGCCCATATTAGAATGCTGGTCAGGCGGGGCGCCTTCCATGTCGCAATTCCCAGAGAGGTCGCGACAAAGAGTAAGATCCCGATCGTCAGGGGGCTCATATTAAGGCTCCAAATGTCGCGAACAAACCAATGCTACCTGCAATGGCAGCGCTTGGGACGTGCCAACTCGGCTTTTGCGCTGCGAGAAACAAGCCGAGCACAAAGGCAAAACTGAGCAATCCGAGCCAAACGGGAACGCCGCGTAGCCACCCCTGCACAGGCGCAACAATCAATAGCGAAACAAGGAATGTGACCGTGGCGCCAAAGCGCAACCCGAAGCGAAGGGGCTTAGAGGTTTTGACTTGAGCATAGGCCGCGCGTCGATCATCGGCCTGATAGAGCAGAGCGCAGGCAAGGTACAAAAGACCGAGGGAAGATATAGTAGCGAGCATATTTCATAACTGAGGGAGGGCGACTTTAGTCGCCCCCCTTCCGCGTGCCTTACCCTTTAGAACGTTGCTTCAAGTTGTAGTGCAAAGGTTTGAGGCCGACCAAATCTTGCGAATTGCGGGTCGTTGAAATTATTCGCCGGATCGAATGTAAACAGCGAAGTCAAATACTCCTCATCTAAGACATTGTCCCCGGTAAGATAGATGCCAAAATTATCGTTTCTCCAACCGGCACGAAAGTTCACGAGCGTGCGCTCATCAATCGTTTTCTGTTCTTGCGGACGTGCAAGCTGGCTAAAGGCCGCTGACGCATAATTCGCGTTCCCATTGACGATCCAATTATCATTCTGCCAGGTAAAACCACCGGCAATCGTCAGATCTGGTGCGCTTGTGAACGTGTTCCCGGAAAAATCAAATCCCGTCGCACCATCGATTTCACAGGTTTGGAGGCCATCGGTAACGGCAATCGATACAGTTGCGCAAAGATCTGTGAACTCCGAATCTGCAACACCAACGGAACCGTAAAGGTCGAGATTGTCCGATGCTTGATACTGGGTTTCCAGCTCGAAGCCCTTAACCTCTGAAGACCCAGCATTTTGTGTTTCGCTGTCGAATGTGTTGGCGCTCAACTGAACGTTTACCTGCTGGTCGGTCCAATCGATAAAGAAGGCATTGGCATTTACTGTCAGCCGGTCATCCAGCCATTTACTTCGGAATGATGCCTCATAGTTCCAAGTGTATTCTGCATCAAAGGTGTAAGACTGAGCTGTGGCGACGTTGATGCCGACTCCGCCTGAGCGGTATCCTCGCTGGGCGATAAAATTCAGGCTCCGTCTGTCATCAATATCCCAACCAATCCCAAACTTTGGCAGAAAAGCATCGAAGCTCGGCGATTGCAGGGTGGTTTCTTCTTCAGTTGCGTCTGCGGCGGTTGCCAATAAAAGCGCGTTGACCTGTGTGAGCACTGGAGCGATCGGAGGAAATGCAGCTGGATCAGGGAGTGGGGTTAGAACGCTAACTTCATTCCCGGTCGTAATGTTTTGCTCTTCTGTGTCATATCTGAAGCCACCGAACACGCGCACATTGTCTGCTAAATCATAGGTAAAGTCAGCAAACACGGCCTGAGTTTCAATATCGACTGGATTTTGCTGAACGGCATTGATCAAGAAGCCACCAGCGTAAAGCGGCACGACCGCAGCTGCTGTTTGTTGCCCTTGCGCCTGCGCCACCGGCAATGGAATGCCGGCTTCCACAAGTTGCAATGTCACGAGACCCGCGACCGTCGGCCCCAAATTCGCCTGGCTCACAACATCAAATGTGAAGGTCGATTCAAAGAATTGCTGACTCTCAATCTTTGAAAGATAAGCACCAACGACACCTTCGAGTCTATCGCCAGAATAATTCAGCAAGAACTCTTGAGTGAGAGACTCTGTTGAAACGGTTGAATCAAAAAATTCCAGATCCTGAGCCGTACGATCCGTGTCGCCGCCGCGCTCTCGATCAAGCTCGCTAAATGTCGTAATCGACGAGAATGAGAATTGGTCATTGATATCATAATCAATTTTAGCAACGCCGAGGTCGTAAATCGCGTCATCTCGGTAGGGTCGGTTCGACGGAATCTGTCGGTTATCATTGGCATCATCCACCGTGAACAAAGAGATTGTGTCTCCGAACGCTCGATCATCATGCGTGTAAGACAAATTAACCGCTAAGTCAGGAATGGCGTCGGGCTCGATCAGAAGCTTTCCGCGAAAGTTCAGCGTTTCACTTTCATCATCAAAGCCGCCAAGAGTTGTTCGCTCGACGATCCCTTCTGTTTCGGTAATCTCTGCGCCGACGCGGAACGCAACTTGCTCATCCACGATGGGTCCGCCAAAAGATACGCCAAAGCGTTTCTCTTCCTCACCCGTTCCGATGACAGCGCGCGCGCGCCCTTGCCAATCATAGGTTGGTTGCGCGGTATTGATAATGATCGCTCCCGCCAAAGCGTTACGCCCCTGGAGGGTGGATTGCGGTCCGCGCAAAAACTCAATTTGATCAATGTCCCAAACACTTAAAGGCCCGCCGCGAACCGCATCGCGCGAGATCGGCGCGCCATCGACATAAATTGTCGCCAGGTCCGAGAAGCCGGCACCACTCACATTTTCATTGCTGATCCCTCTGATGGAGAATCCGCGATCATCAAACCGCGCTGCGATGTTTGCAGTCCGCGATATCGCGTCAGCCAAGTCATTGATGTTCTGCGTTTGAATATCAACCTGGGTCACAACCGCAACACTTTCTGGCGTATCTTGCAGAGACCGGTCAATCTTTTGCCCGGTGACGATCACAGTATCCTGGCGCGCTTCATTATCAGCATCAGCCGTATCGATTTCCTGAGCTGTTGCACCTGCCGTTAGAAGCGCTGCGAGTGACACAGCCGTTACATATCTGATCATATCGATCCTCATTGAATTCCCATTTTCGCGGTACGGCTATACTGCCTCAAATGCTATTGCAACCTATTCTCAATCGCAAAACTGTTTTTGAACCGGCATTTGATCCTGGCTGTGACTTTGTAGCGACATCCAGCCCCGCTTTGACAGCTCTGCTCGGTCACGCAAAAACTTTAAAAAGGCGGAGACGACGAAGGCTTTGCTCTCCTCTTGCGCTCGCAGAACGGAGCAAGCGAGTTCGAAACCCAATCAGTCTCATCGACAAAAAACGGATATGAAAGTATGGCGTTGCGAAATGGATACGCACTTTGGAGATCACCAATGCGTCTGATTGCCCTTATCATAGCGACCTTGTTGTCTTGGCCAACTGAGCCGGCCATCGCCGAGACTAAAATTGTCGTTTGGAACGCTCAGGCATCACTTGAAGAGTCGACGCAGGAAAGGCTGGACGACTTTCGGGCGTTCGCGGACGGCACCGATCCGGATATTGTCATTCTGATCGAGATGAGCGGCGAAAACAGTGTGGAGAGCTTTGTCAGTCAACTGAATTGGCCCGAGGTCTACTATGTGACTTCAGACTTGGCGGCACTTTCAACAAACGTCTTTTTCGCGCTCGAGATGGCAGTCGTTTCCAAGATCCCAATCAAATCTGTTGTGGAATACGACACGAGCACAGACGGGGCCCACCCGATCCGAACAAAACCTGGAACGCCGTTAAATTCGGTTCAGGAGGAAAGGCTTCGATCGGATGGTATTCCCGATTTTGGGCAAACTCTATCAAGCAGGGACCGCGGGACCATCCGCGTAGACTTAGACAATGGTCTATCGATCTTCCCTGTCCACCTGAAGTCTAACCGGGTCGGGGCATGCTCGGCACCAGGTGAAGCCCTCAGGGTCATAGAAGAGAACGGCTTTGACCTTTCCCCAACCCTTAAAAACCAGCTAGAGAATGCCTATGAGAAAGGCTTTCCACAGGCGACCGCTAGCCATGTGTCAAATGCAGAACAACGAGAGCGGGTTATTGCGGCTATAGCGCGCGTCGCCCAAGACGCCATTGATGAAGGGCGCCACGCCATAATCGCAGGCGACTTCAATACGTCGTATGAGAAGGGCAAGACGGGCAATCTGGCGAGTGATTGCATCTTAAAAGACCTTAGCTGCGAGAAAGCGCCTTTCCCAGAAATCGCTTGTTCCGATGGAGATGGGTTCGATGATACATTTGCTATCTTAGAACAAGGCTACGCAGCGACGTCCACTTGGAATGTGCTTTCGAAAGCTCTACCGAGGACCTATCAAGATCCGGCTTTCGCCGATGCCGCGATCGACCACATCGCAGTCCCCAATTCCTCTAAAGAGGTTTTCACTGACGCAAAAAGGATCGATCAGCTTTTTGGATCGGATCACTATCCCATTTCTGTCACTTTCATCGACTGATAGAGGCAACCGTGCACCTTAATGGGCGCCCGCCACATTTGCGCGCAGGTCAGAAGTGAGCTTGCCCGCGGCATCTGTTTAGCGAGCCCTATTGGTTGTCCAGCCCTATAATAGCGTCTAAACCATGGTCGATGGAAAGCTCTGTATCGAAGCTCCCTAAGTTCTCGCTGAAACGAAACAATCCGAGGGTGAAACAAGCGATCACGAGCTCAAAACGTCCGGTTGGTCGTGCGGGTTTGGCAAAAAACACCAAAGCTTCTGGCTATTTCACACTGCGACTCTTTGCTGGCCCCGCCGCAGCAAACCCGGTCGGCAAAACAACGAGAAATGCCAACCCAAGTGCGCCCGCGACCATTACCGCAGATACAAATGGCGAAACTTCATAGAGCGCGGTTCCCGCTAATGGACCAATAACATACCCGCTGGCCATCATGGCTTGCATTAGGCCCGCAACCGCCCCTTGATGATCGGATGACGTTCGCAGCGAAGCGGCGGCCATAAGGCCTGGATTGACCAACCCGAATCCCAACCCGAGCAAGGCCGCCGCCATGATGATTTGAATGAAACTAGTTGGAAAAGCATAGAGAATGATACCGACCAGCATCACCGGTAGGCCTCCTTTTAACAAAACGCCTGGCCCTGGTTTTAATATCTGGATTAGTCCTCCCTGCGAAACCAAGGTGAGGACAGCCATGGCGACGAAGCAAATCCCGGTGGCCCGAGCAGCAGCTTCGGCTCCAACCTGCAGAAAATCCTGCACATAGAAGGCCATGGTCTGCTGCAAAGCAGAAATCGCTGTAAAGAAAAACAGACTTGCCGCCATGATCGGCGCCAATGGCTTGAGCGGAATCTTCTCCTTGCGCGTCTCCCCCTCATCCGGCTGAGGCGCTTCTGCTTTGAGGAAGATCATTGCGTACAAAGCGCTGACAAATCCAAGTCCAGCAATCGCATAGAGCGGCGCTAACACCCCCCACCCTACAAGCAACGCCGCGGCGGCTGGCCCGAGGATCATTCCAAATCCGAACGCAGCTCCGACAATGGCGACGGCTGAAGCGCGATCTGATCCATCTGACAGATCCGCCATCAGTGCGACGGACGATGGCTGGATGCCCGAACCAAGCGCCGCGTACATAAGACGCAGGCCCAATAACCAAAAGAAGACAGCGAATGCACTGAGCGAGCTTGATAGCCCAAGCTCCATTACAAATGCGAAAGCGAAGCTGATAATTGCATAGGTAAATAGGCCAAAAACAATGACGGGCTTACGCCCCAATCGGTCGGATAAAAATCCCCAAATGGGCGATGCGAGAACGAACATCACGGCGGCCGCCGAAACAATCATGCCGAGCTGTATTTCGCTTAATCCAATATCCCGGATAACCGGGCCAGCGACGGCAAATAAAGCTGTTTGCCCCATTGAAAATGCAATCAACCCTGGCGCCAGCGCGACCGCTGCAGAGCGTCGGCGCTTTGCAGCGGATGTTGAAAGGTCAGGCATTGCCAACCTGACTTGTCACAGGGGCCATTGTGGTTTTGCCTGATCCGATTGTCGAGAACTGAGCGCCATTTTCTGGTGTATTGATTTCCAGGCCTTGTATCGAGAAATATTCGACCATGTCGAAGACGAGCGTTTCTTCATACTCGGTTGGAGGACGCGCGAGCAGCCAAGACAAATGCGCTTGCGCCCGATCCGGATCTTCGTCTTGAGCGGCTGACAAAGCGCTTAATAACGAAGCCTCGTCTTGCGTAAGGTGCTTACACCGGGTAGGCGCGACTTTGAACTTTCTTAGTCCTTTATGCCCAATAGAATTGGTTAATTCCATTAGCACGCGTAGAGCCTCGCCCCCCTGATAGCGTCCAAACGAACGCTCGAAGACTTTCGCTAGGCAGCCGCATTTGGTTTGGCCAAACGCGACGGCTCTGAACCCGTATATGACAATCTGCGCACCAGGACCGAGATCAATCAGGGTCACTTTGGGAAGAAAAACCGTACTCATGAGGCGGCGACGCGATTTTGGAGACGCGACTGTTTAACCTGACGATCGATCCCATACCGGCTCGAGATTATGGGCGTTGACCGCGCAGTCGTCGCCCGTCGCTTAAGGACAAAGCCGCGTCGCGCCGTATCAAATTTGCGCTTTAGCTTATTCAGATTTGCTTTCATTTGCCCCTCCAACGACTCCTCCACGAGCACCAAAGCACTTATGCGAATGATTATCAAGTGCAATACAGATGGCGCTCCTCCCCGCTGGCTGGCGCAAGTGTTTGGAATGAGAGCTGAACACGGTTTACCAAACAAGGCTTTGCTTCGAAAATACGGACGAGTTAGATTGTACTATGCAAACCTGTCTTGGATTTTGCCGCCGCCATTCGGAAGCCGTCCGACCCAGGTCAGCGTCCAAATCATGACAAGCAGCGACGGGATCGCCCAACATAGAATTGCCAGACCTTTAGCAACTGAAATCGCGTGGGCTCTTTGACTTATTGTCTTATAATCAATGTCAGGCAGATGTCGTTTCCAACGATTTTCGATCGAGCCGCGATAGTCTCGAATATCTGACCTACCCGTTTGCGTTAAAAACTCACTGAACCGGAAATTTGATGACAATTGACTTTTGAGTTGGTCAAGCGCGTGCGAGAACCGCTCCGACTGCTCCTGGGTCAGATCAACGCCGATCTCGTCTAGAATTTCGCCTACAAGCTTTGAGCGACCTGCGTCTTCAATTGCCTGCGCCAAAACCGTGTCGGCGTCGCCGCTCTCTGCATGGACGACATATAAGCGAAGCATGACATCCCGTGACAGCGTTTTGTAGACATCGCGGCGATCGAAATTGATTGCCATTTGTTTTGGATTTAAGCCCAATTCCTTAAGCTGATCAGCCTCAATCGCGACCTCATAGTCTATCGCGGCCTGGTTCAGGCCTGCGACAAACCCCAGCCCTCCCAAAATAATGGGGAAAATTGCCAAGACGGACCAATAAGGACTTCGTTTTGCATTGCTCAAACGTCTTATGTGCAAAACGAATGACATCAGTCCTGTTGCAAATACGATAAGTGGGAATCCCCATATTGGGATGGGAGCAAAGCCGGGATCTTGTACGCCTGAAAGAGACAAGACCACGGACAACGCGATCGGAGCTGTAAACACAATCAATCGCAAAAAGAATAAGCCGGTCCAAACACGGGTGAAGTGGAGCCGAGACGTTTCACCGAACGGATTAAGCAGGGCTTCGGGCCAGTTTAATTTTGATGGAAGATCAGCAGGATCGGTAATCCACGGTCTTGCTTCCATCTCCGCCGCTTCAGAAGTCTTTTTCGCCGAATTCTCAAATGCCATTGGTCTTGTTCCATAAACGCGAAATAAAGCCTCAATTGATGCGGCAAGTTCAGCGGCGCATTTCGAAGGATGGGCTGCGGCGCGCAGACACAACCGCTGAATGTGAGCGAGCGGTTGAGCACGGACGGCCGGAGGAACGGCTTGATCGCCGCAGCCCAAACTGATCTAGACTGTCACGCTGTCGACTGGATTTCGCAGAATAGAGATCTGCGTTTCCAACCAAATTCGATGCAAGTCTATCTGCGCCAATCGTGGTTGATGTGCTTTTCCGTTTGTGACCAACTCATCTCTCCACTCAAGCATTCTGTCGAGTTCCCGCTCTAATCGAGCAATCGCGTCCGCGTGCGTCCCCTGCATTCAGAACTCCTTATCGACAGTTCCTCTGCTCTACGAAACCTGCGAATGATAATCAAGAGCAATAAAGTCTATTCCTCGACATTTTTCTCTAGCGACCGGTTTAGGACCCGGAATGTCGCAGTCATTCATCCATTGTCTTACCCGCCGGAAAAGCGACTTAAATCAAGTCTTGCTGCCAGGGACCCAAAAAAAATAGCGAAGTATTTTTGGACGCAGTGCTAGAGTTAAAATGGTGACCAGCGCGGCGAAGGTCCAAACGCCCAAAAACCCGACAAGCCCAATACTCCAAGTCTTAGCGATCAAACACAATATCGCAGACGCAAGGAGCCCAAAGGCGCCGCACCATCGATACAGTTTCGCACGCACTTTTGGAACGGGGGTATCGAATACTTGCCTTTGGCACTTACGCATCGACAAACAAAGCGCTGCAAACCCAGGGACGGCCATCAAAAAAGCAACGATCCAAATCATTCCGCGGGCACACTCTTGGCCCCGGCAAGCCGCGATTGAGCTGCACCAGAGTCTTTTTGCGCCCGGGTTGCAGAAACACGCGCCGCCCAGACAAACCCAATACCAATCACGAGGAACCAAAGGTCGACGCCTGCAAGCGCCAAATCTCCGGACCGACCGGGCAACGGTAAGGTATTGAATAGATGAATACGACTCGTCAAACCGTTTAGCACCGGCAGCAAGATGAATGCGGCGGCTGCGAGCCATAATTGCTCCGTCCATCCCCGCTCTGGTTTGTGGACCATTCCATGTATGACCATCACCAACCAGATCAGGAAGATGGTATGTATCTCCCACTCGCCGCGCTGCGGCAGATCCAGTGGCAATAGTCGATTGGCCCAGAAATATCCCGCAATCGCAACTGGAAGGCCCGCGATCACGCCGACATTCATTCGTTCGATCACGATGAGATTCCGTTCAGCTTTGTCATTCCCACGGAGTTTGGTTCGGCGTTTTCGCGTCCAATGCACCAACCCGGTGGAGACCATCGCGGCTCCCATTAAGCCAGACACAAAAAAGACGATGCGTAAGATAGGTCCAGCGAACAGCCCCTCATGCAACCCTTCGAATGTATTGATGACAGTTTCACCGCCTTTGAATTCTCGCGGCGCGTAAGCTTCGAATGTACCGGTGGATCCATCGAACCAAACACCGGCGGTTTCTCGTAAAACAGTGTGCGCGAACGACCCTCTGATGTTGATCCTGGCCGTTTCATCACCGGGGTTCATGACTCTAACTTGGGTTACGGGCTCTTTCCCTAAAAGCCTTTGGGATTCGACGACCAGCGGCCCCAAATCCGCCATATCGACCCGAACACCTGTCCGTTCTGCTGCGTCTGGCCGATCAAACATCTCTTCGCTAACCGTTTCGACTATGTTTTCGCTCCCGACATATTGCGCCACAAAAACCGGTATAAACAAAGTCGTGACGACGAAGATGAGCCCGGTGAACGAAATCATCAACTGATATGGAAGGCTCATCACGCTTGTCACATTGTGCGCGTCAAGCCATGATCTTTGCCCCTTTCCAAATCGGAGCGTGAAGAAATCCGCAAAGATCTTTTTATGGGTAATGATCCCTGAAATAATTGCCGCAAACATAAAGAAGGCAACAAGACCAGCGATCGCTTCTCCGATCGACGCTGGTATATAATGGAAGGCCCAGTGCATTCTGTATAATGCCTGCCCGCCTCCGGTATCGCGGACATCTGGAACAACTGATCCATCGGCCAATATGTCTTCACGACCGAAATAGCGTTTTCCGCTTTCATCTATACCGTTCCAGGTCACGAAAATATATGGCGAATAGGACCTGGACGTCGGAACACGCACTGAGTGTTGATCTGCGTCAGGTGCCTCAGCCATGGCATGGTCCAGCCCCACTTGTAGCAAGACAGCGGGGTCGTCGATGATGACCGGCGCAGGTTGTTCAGGCTGCATCCAGCGATCGATCTCTGTATCGTAGTAAGAAGCGCTGCCAGTCAGAAACATGAAGAACAGGACCCAGCCAAAAACCAACCCCGTCCATGTGTGCATCCAGGACATATATTGACGAAACGAATTCATACCGCGAACACCAATTTGCTGAGCGCCCAGATGGCCGCGCCCATAGCTGATAATAATGAGAGGTCTCTAAATCCGCGCAACCAACTGCGGAGCGCAAACACGTAAATAAAGAGCCCCACCCACACAATGCTGACCAAAACCAGCGCCAAAAACACTGCTTCACTTCGGTGAATCGGAAGAATTGCAGCAAATGCGGATGTCACACAAATCGCTGCGGTATAGCCCATGAATGTGCCTACCAGTAGACGTCCCCACGGCCGGGTTGCCGGAGTTACTTGCTTACCGAGCTTCTCCACGTTTCCATTTCCTTGGCGCACAAAAACAATGCCCTTCCCATCCAATTGATCGCGAAACTAATCACGCAAGACTCTGAAGGGTCGTCTTGCTTGATATTTCGAGGCGGAGGGGTAGCACAGGTATATGCAATTGCAAATCAGTTGCATATTCGTGCTGGACCTCTAAAAGAAAGGCGATGATCTTTTTCTACGAGCCGCGCAAGGCGCCGAGTTTGGGCTTACACTAATGATGGCGGCCAGGGCATAATTCACGGCTTGGCGGAGAAAACCTCTTTATGCGACTAGCGAAACGAATGAACGAAACAAGAGATAAAGAATGAACGCGAGCCACGCGAATCTCATAAACGCGCTAGTGCTAATCGCAACATCTGCCTGGGCTTATTTTGCCTCTGGAACCGCCTCTTTCACCGCGCTCATTCCAGCGGGTTTCGGCATCGCTTTGTTAGCGTGTACGCCGGGGGTCAAAACTGGAAACAAAATCACTGCATGCATTGCTATTATGCTTACACTGATCGTGGTGATCGCTCTCATGATGCCTTTGCGGGGCGCACTTGCGCGCGGTGATTTGATGGCTTCGGTTCGTGCGGGCCTAATGCTGTCAACATCAACGGCAGCGTTTATCACTCTCGTTATGAGTTTCAATCAAATGCGAAAGTCATGAGATGTCTGTAACTACCTCTTTGCCCAAAACAGTCACTTTGGAGTCAGTTCTTTCGGTACGTCACTGGACGGACCGGCTATTCGAAATTCGGGTCACTCGGCCGCCGGCCCTGCGATTTCGTTCAGGCGAGTTCGTCATGCTGGGATTGCTTGTTGAAAACAAGCCATTGCTACGGGCCTACTCCATTGCGAGCCCGGCTTGGGATGACGCGCTCGACTTTTACTCCATCAAGGTCGCCGACGGCCCTCTGACATCGCGGCTGCAACACGTTGAAGTGGGGTCAGACATATTGCTCGGCAAGAAACCGACTGGCACGCTGGTTCTAGATGCGTTGAAACCGGGAAAGCGGCTCTATTTATTCTCTACCGGCACCGGTATCGCGCCGTTTGCAAGCCTTTTACGAGAGCCAGAGACTTACGAAAAGTTCGATGAAATTATCTTGACCCACACCTGCCGCGAAGAGCCCGAGCTGGCATATGGGCAACACATTATGACCGGGCTATCAAAAGATCCGCTTGTTGGTGACGTCGCTCCGCGTCAAGCGTTTCGGTATCCCACTCTCACGAGGCAGCCCTATTTTCGAGAAGGCCGCATTACTATGCTCATCGAAAATGGTCAGTTGTTTCGCGACCTTGGATTTAACCCCTTAAGCGCGGACACTGATCGTGCCATGATCTGCGGATCGATGGAGATGATTGCAGACACTAAAGCGCTGTTGGAACAATCCGGCTTGCGTGAAGGCTCAAATGCGCAACCAGGTGACTTTGTCGTCGAGAAGGCGTTCGCTGGTTAGCTCCCGAGCGAAATACGTCTGACCCGGATTTTCCCGCGACCTCCTGGTGTGCATCGCCGCGCTCCGCGACCGCCTTTAGCCGTGTTTATTTTCTAACGCTCATGACTTTAGAGAACTCGCAATCGTAAAGGTTAGAGGTTGATCAGGCCGTTTTTGTATTGAAGGGGAGACCTTGCGATCTATCGTCTCCGAAAGTCGTTATCGCCATAAGTGGAGCCCTGTTGCAAAGTGACCATCAATGTACGGTTAGCCGAAATTATGTTGGACCGACAGGTGTCTTTGACTGAGCTATCAGCTTCTGTCGGCGTTACGATGGCCAACTTGTCCAATCTCAAACGCGGAAACGTGAGAGCTGTTCGCTTTTCGACACTGGAAGCGATATGTCGCCACCTAGAATGCCAGCCGGGCGAGATACTTCAATTCAACAGCGCCTCTGCTGACACTGATCGATAACCCTAACCTGCACAACAAGGCGCCTTTTAAAAGCCAGCTAATTTGTCAGTGGACAAAAATCAGTTCGTATCGAACGCGCCGCGAAGTCGGATCTTCATCAATAGCTTGCAATCTCAGCGACACAAACTATTGAGAATGCGTTTCATTGTAACAACCTGAAAGACCCTCCAATGGCTACTCGCACATCGAAACTGATTCTCTGCGCCCTAATGTCGACGGCGTCTGGGCTAGCGTTTGCGCAAAACTCAGCGTCGGATGAAGACTCTGAACGCGTCGAAGACAAGATTGTCGTGGTCGGCACGAAAATAGAACAATCACTACAAGACTTAGAAGTCTCGGCAGAAGTCTTCAGCGAAGAGAGACTTAGCCGCGAACAAATCACAGAGCTCTCAGAGCTGCTCCTGAAAGTGCCCAATGTGACCACGGTTGGCGGCGCAGACTCAAACTTTTCGATCCGAGGCATTGGACGCGCGGGTGTCGGCGGCGCAGGTCAAGGTGTCACCTCGAGCGTTTATGTTGACGGGTCGCCCGTGACCAGCTTGAACTTCAATCGTGGTCCCCTCGGGCTTTGGGACGTAGATCAAGTGGAGGTCCTGCGCGGCCCGCAGTCTTCGGTACAGGGACGCAATGCCTTGGCTGGCGGCATCTTCATCAAGACCGCAGATCCAACTTTTGATCCTGAAGGCAAAGCGCGTGTCACATATGCTGAGGGCAACACGTACCAATTAGCAGGTGCATTTGGCGGTCCTCTCATTGAAGGTTTGCTGGCCGGTCGGATCGCCATTGACGCACAAGGGTCTGATGGTTTTTTGACGAGCGCAGTTCTCGATGGCGATGATTTTAACGTTACTGAAAGTCTGAATATTCGCGCCAAGCTTCTTCTGGAGCCGGAGAAGCTTCCGAAGTTCTCCACAAAGCTAACGATTGATGTGGGCGAGTCAGAGGTCTTTGGGTCTGACAATAATAGCGTCATTGCACCAGTTGATTTGACGGATCCGAGCTTTGCGGCGTTCGATCCAACTGAACTTGTGAGCTTTCGCGAGGAGCCTACTAATAATGATAATGAGGGCTTCAGAGTCGTCAGCGAAACCGCTTACGATTTTACAGATTCTGTTACCGGGCGCGCGCTTGTAACCTATGAAGACTATTCAACGCTTCGTACGTTCGGCGATGGCAACGACGTGTCCCGATTTGGAGGTTTTACCGCCAACCAGTTCGACGAAACGATTTTTTCCATTGAAACGAGGCTAGAGTTCGACTTTGATAATTTACGTGGTTTGATCGGTGCATACTATCTTGAGGAAGAGCGTAAAGCTGATCGAGATCAGCGCGCGGTTTTGCAAGACCAAGCGCGCGCCGTTGCGGGACCAGCCGCTCCTCTTGTAAGTGTCGCGCCACCAGACAGCCTATTGATTTTACGGAATGGCGAGGCCTTCGATACTGAAAACTATGCATTGTTTGGTCAGTTCGATTGGCAGTTTGCGCCTAAGTGGACGCTTGGCATTGGCGCTCGCTTTGATTCTGAGGAATTTGCTGAAAGTGGACGCTTCTTTGAATCAGGTGTTAGCAGCGAAGCCTGCTTGATAACGGCCCCATCCATTATCTTCGGCGTTCCAAATCCAAATCCATTGGCACCGGTGACCATTCCTTGTGGTTTGGCGGTCAGCCAGTTCTTCGGACCAAATACCGAACCGACCACTGCGGCCGACTTTGAAGCCTTCTTGCCACGTGCTTCGCTAACCTATGATATCAATGAAGACAGTTCTGTGTTCATCTCGCTCTCCCGGGGATATCGTGCGGGCGGCGCTTTTGTAGCAGTGAGACAGAACCCTAATATCGCTGGTTTTGAGCAGTTCGTGGGTGAGTATGATCCCGAGTTTCTCGATACTGTCGAAGTCGGCACGCGAAATGTTCTTCTCGATGGACGATTGACGCTGAACGCGAACGCTTTCTTGTCGAAATACGAAGATCAACAAGTGCGCGTTGATGGTTTTGATCCTTCGCGTTCTGACGATGACCTCTTGGTCAATGCCGGCGAGAGCACCCTTTATGGCCTAGAGCTGTCTGCTGATTACGACGTCAACGAGAGCATTGGCATCTTTGGAACTGTCGGTTTTCTCGAAACTGAATTCGACGATTTTCCGTTCGCGGTTGACGCGAACGGAGCGCCAAATAATCAGGCGGATCCTCGCTTTGCAAACCTAGAAGGGAACGCGTTTTCTGGTGCGCCAAGTCTCACATTTACCTTGGGTGGCGATTGGGAAGGCGACCGAGGTTTGTTTGCCAATGCGAGCTTAAGTTACACGAGCGAGACAGAATCGACCGTGCTTAATATTAGTAACGCAGATTTACGGCAAACACTGGTCGCGCTGGGCGAGGACCCGAACCTCGCTGCCGATTTCGAAGCCAAAGGCGAAGAGCGATATGATCTCACTGGACGTTTCGGGTGGAGAAATGACCAATTTCAGGTTTATGTCTATGGGTCCAACTTGCTAGACGGTGACAGTTTCACATCGCAGGGCTACGGCAATGTCGGCGCGCAAACCGGGACCCTCAATTTCCGCACACCCAGCTATATTGTTCAAACCCCGCGTGTCATTGGCGTCGGGCTAGACGTCAACTTTTAGGTAAAGCAGACGACGGCGACGATGGAATCCATTCAAAACAAAGCACCGGTTAAGAAGAAAAAAAGTGCGCGCAAACGCCTTTACGAACTTCACACTTGGGTTGGTTTCCATCTCGCTGTGATTATGGCGGTGGTCCTTTTTACCGGTACAATGGCCACCATTTCCAATGAACTCGATTGGTTAACTCAGCATGATATGCGCGTAAGCCCGGGCGAGGAAAAAGTCTCTTACGATGAGATGTTAGAATCCGTGCGGGAGTATGAGCCCTCAGCAACCATTCTTAGCGTACAACACATGATGGGCGACCATTTTGCCTATCGCGTGTCGGTTTTTGATGAAAACGCGACGCAGAAGTTCATTCACGTCAATCAGTGGACCGGCGAAGTTACGGGCGAGACCCCTTATTTTACCTTGCAACGCTTCTTCCGAGACATGCACCGATATCTATATTTGCCCAAAGTTGTTGGGCTCACGCTTGTCTGTTCGATGGCGATCATTTTGATCATCTCACTTTACACTGGCCTTAAAACCTCGCGAAATTGGGGCACTCTGATGACGCGTATTCGGTTCTCTAAAGGCACGCGCACGGCCATTGGTGACGCGCATAAAGCGGCTGGGCTTTGGAGTATTTGGTTTTTTGTTCTGATGGTTACAACGGGCCTTTGGTATTATGCGGAGTTCTTAGGATCAGATTTCGAACCGGCCCCGCCTCCCGAACTCACAGAGATTTCGTCGAACCTAAGCGACGTAGTATCAGATCCATCGGGCGACGAAATTGTAAGGGTCGCTCAGGAAGCCTATCCCGAGCTAAACATAACCGGTTTCAATTATAGCCTTATATCGGGCAGCGCCATTCGCGTTATCGGCAAAGCTGGAAACCCAATCGTACGCGATCGCGCAAATGCCGTCTATCTGCACCCTGAAACTCTAGAAGTACTGCATGTCCGACGCTCGGGCGAATTGCCGGCAGTTCAATGGACAAATCAGATTGCGGACCCGCTACACTTTGGCGATTTTGGCGGCCTCCCCCTCAAACTGGTTTATTTCGTATTCGGTGTATTCATGACCGGTCTGTCCGTCAGCGGAGTTTGGTTGACATGGAAGCGATTGAAGTCTCGCGGCGCGAGCAGGATGCAAATTGCGGCGATGCCGATCTTGGTTGTTTCGGCCCTATTTGCATCGATCACTTACACTGCAAGCAAGCAACCGATCCTCGCCGGAGTAAGCCCAATTCCATATGCGATTTTCGTCCTCGGCCTATTTTTGGCTGCCGGCGCTCTCATTTGTTTCTGGTGGCTGTCCAAGCGAGTTCGAAGCGGCAAAGCGCTCAGCTGGAAGACTGCATTGGTGGCTGTTCTGACCATCGGCTTAACGACGGGCGCGGCCCAAGCGACCCTGACCAATAATCCTTACAAATCTGGGGCAGAAGTCGAGCTCGGCATGCTGTCTCAAGGCCCTCTTCAAGCAAGCCTGTCTTTATTCGAACAGCAAAATGGGCGCCTGTCCGGCGAAGCGAAGTTCGTGGTTTCCAACGATACGAGCAGCGAGATAGAGCTTGGCACTGCGCGGCTCAATATAGCCAAAATGACGGTGCATTTGCTGAAAGACGGAAGCATTTTGGGTGATGGTGAAAAGACGATTGAAAGACGGTTTCGCGTCGCAGCGGCGTCACAGCCAGCGTATTTCAAACTAAGCGCAGATCAACTCTCATCTGCCACCGAAATTCGGGCCACGTTTGAGATGAAATCAGGAGCTCTCCATGATATTTCCTGGTCGATTCCAAAATCGTAATTTGGAGAGATAATTAACGTTTGCAGGTTCAGCACCCGCGGAATTAATGGCGCGAACTATGTGGCCAGCGAAACAGTGGAGTGATATCAATGCGGCTGGGAAATTGTCCTCCATTAAATGCAGAGATCCTTTAACCGCAAGCGTCACGGCACCCAAGAATCCACCAATCGACATATAATAGTTGTGCATCTGTTGAATGCTGCCCGCGCACTGCCACGCCTCTATCGGCCTTGTGGCCTACCCAGCCTACTTTGCCCAACTGATAATCTGGCCCCTATTGACCTGCTCCTTTAGCGTAGCCAATTTTTGTGTCGTGTTTTTTGCGCAGATCGTAACGTTGAGTTTCTGTATCTCAAGGAGTGTTAACAATCGAAAAGCCTGTACGACGATGTAGTAAAAACCGCAGGGAGCAGCTAAAACCATTGGCGGGACTAAAGGCGGGACCAATTCATTTTTTGCTCCATTTAGCCTTCATTTTATTGATAAAATCTGAAGATCAAGTCTCCCCCGAACCACCATTTATCTACCTGATTTTCAATGTTTTTATCTCCGCCAACATCAGCTCGGAGATTGAGCTGTAACGCAACTGTAACGCAACCTCGGTGAGGAACGCATCGATAGCCGCTGTTCATTTGAAGGAGCCTGGATCCGTACTGTTCGTAATAGCGAGCAAGTAGTTCAGCCAGTGTGGCGTCCTCGGATTGCTCTTCAGTTTTAGTGTAAAAAAGCACCAACCAATCTATTAGTGATTGCTCGGCTTCGTTAAAATCCGATGTGCCGAGGCTAATGCGGCGTGTTTGTCGAGCTTCGCTGTCAAACCATGTTCGGCACCACGCCTCACTCTTGGGGCGCCTCGAAAGCCAGAACTCTCCGATTTGGAACGGTTTGTCTGAGTTGTATCTGGGCATGGTGAGAGTTACCGAAACGAGCGATTGAAGGCGACACTCCAGTCTTCAGTCACGCAATGAACTTGAAAAACCATCTTGGCTAGATCGATACCGATTGTGGTAACATGCATGTGGATGGCTCCTTTTGTTGCAGCACGTTGATGGTGACTGCGTGCATTATAGCGCATTACGACGCCGGGAGCAGGAGCCATCTACCCCATTTGCTTTTGTCTGTCTTCAGTCATTGGATGCTACTGGATTCTGCTTGAAACTTTGCGATATTGAGTCTTTGCATGATGGGGTGTTTGGGCATGAAGAAGACGGGCCAGGAAACAACATGAAGCCCCCAGAGAATGGGTCTGCGAATACTGCCTCGTTCACGTGAGCGCGACCCAACGTTCAGAACGCTGATTTTTGCGCTGAGGCAAAAAAGCGCTCCACCGGTTGAGGTTTCTTTTGTATGTACTCGCCATGGGGATCGATCCCATCCTCCGCATGGATGACACCGCTCTTGGTGAATACCAGGCCTGGCATCTGAGCCAGCCGGGAATGCTCGCCTGGCGGCATGGCGAGGCGACACGTGTCCCGCGCGCCTTTCGTGTGGCCCCTTACTGGTATGCAGGGATTGTCGTGCGCCGGACCTGGCGCGAGGATCAGACAGTACTGGATGCCTCGCTAGAGTTTCATGGTCCTCATACGTCCGCCTTTGTATATCATCCCCAAGCTAGGGTTGAGCAGATTGGGATATGGATTGCGCCTGAACTGGCGCCGGCCATCTTCAAACAGCGGTGCGATGACATTGATCGCGCCGATCCGCATCATGCGCGCCGCCACGAAGACGGTGCGTTTCGACAAGTGATGTCTCTCGCCCGGGCAGGTCACCCATTTCAGGACATTGTTCTGGCTCTAGACCACGCCATAAGGGCAAGGTTGGACGAGATGTCGGCGTTGGACCCAGACATCCAAAATGTCTTGCACGAAGTCAGAACCCAAACCGACGCAATGCCGATACAACGCCTGGCCCACAGGTCTGGATTGAGCGAGCGGCAATTTCGCCGGAGGTTTCAGAAAGTGATGGGGTGCGCGCCTAAGACCTATACCCGCGTTTTAAGGCTACAACGCGTGCTCGCGGAGCTGGATTTGTTTAGGCGTCCCGACTGGGCGGATTTGGCTTACAAGCATGGCTTTTTCGATCAGTCTCATCTCAATCGTGAGTTTTCGGATCTGATGGGAGCGACACCAAAGTGCGTGCAGAACGAACGCAGATATGGCGTGTCCGATTTTTCCAATACCGGGGCGGCTCTCACGCTTAGTTAGACATCTCCACCTTTTTTGCAGGAGATGTCATGAGAGTTCTGTTTGCTAGTTTGATCGGGTCAACGATCGGTTTTGGTCTGCCAGCGACCGGCGAGGGTTTACCCATGAATGCCGACACCTGGGACGTTTCAGACACCAGCGTCGCCGCGTTTGAGCGCGTCGCCGACCGCGACGCGCTCTGCATCCAGGGCGGCGCGGCCCTCGTCAAAGGTATGGAGACGCGGGACGGCGTTGTGTCGGTAGACATCTTAAACACCGGAATACCGCATTTTGGGTATCTGGTCTTTCGCGCGCTCGATGGCGAGAACTCTGAGGAAGTCTATTTGCGTATGCATAAGAGCCGTCAGCTCGACGCCCTGCAATACAATCCGCACATGAATGATGAACCAAACTGGCAGCTCTTTGGCTTTGCTCAAGCAGCGGCAGATTTTGGCTCTGCAGACTGGGTTACACTGCAAGTCGAGTTTGCAGGCGACAAGGCAAAGGCCACGGCTATTTCGGAAGTCGGTGAGGCGGTCTTGGAAGTGGATGACCTCGCCTTTGACGACAGCGGAACGCGGGTTGGATTGAGAGCCCTGCAACGCGCGTGTTTCTCGAACTTTCAATTTTCTGATCGCATGCCAGATCTATCAGAGATCGCGGACCCGGTTTATGTCGACGATCCGAACGCCATCACCTCATGGCGATTATCGCCTCAGTCGCGCTTTGATGCCTTTGCCGACCGGGTCCATATATCTGATGAGTGGATGACAGCGCAGACCGAACCGAATGGAACACTGCTCATCTCCAGATTCGTGCCGAAAGCGTCTGCGGGATTGTTTCGGTTGAATGAGATGGATGTGATCTATGCTGGCGCGGCTATTCGCTCTGACGAGGCGCGAACGATAGAGCTTAATTTTGATGTTTCGGATATCGGGCGCGTTTACTTGAACGGCAATCCTAAAGTCGAGTTGGACAATACCATTAGAGCTAAGGGAAACGCTTTGTTCCGTGGTGATTTTGCGGTGTCGACCCAGACCGTTTTTCTTGACCTTGAGCCAGGGCATAATGAACTTGTCATCGGCGTCGCAGAACGCACCAATGGTTGGGGGCTGACGGCGCGAATTGTCGATATGACCGGTCTTTCAATAGAGTAATCGCGACCGCGTCCTCGATTGGGTTCAGCGAGACATTGCTGGGAATTGACTTGGGAGCGTAAAAAAGCTGCCCGTGTGCGATCGCATTCGACGTATTGGGAAAAGTTGGATGCAGGCTGCACAATGGTGTTTTACGCGCAAGCGGTTCGATTTTCCAGGCGCAAACAATTGGAAGAGCTATGTCAAAAACTCGTCGGCTAATCAAAGACACGGATAAGGCACAGAACCTATCTATTGAGGTCGAAAGCTCCATGAATCTGGATGAGATGGAGGCGGTTCTTTTCAGCGTCGCAAATTCTCTCTCTCTAGTGTTATCGCATGTCACAACTCTGAGCCGCAAGAAATATCCAGGAAATCGCCATTGGCATTTCAAACAAGACTTGAAATCGAAGGGCTGCCTGGATGTCACTTATTGGCCAGATGGGGCATTGTTCTGGGTCACGATCAGGAACTATGAACCAGATTGGGTACACGCCAAAGGAAATGAGATGTTCGCCTCAATCAAAACGGCTCTCTCGTCCTGGAAACAATAATCGAACTGCTCACCGCCTGGAATTAGGCGAGACGAGCCACATTGAACTTATGTCCGCTTTTGCTCGCTTTCCAGAATCTGCGACCGACCGGTCTGGGGCGAATTTAAGTCACTCATTCATTGCTGATGTCTGGCCTCAAGTCAGAACAGACAAGCACTTTTGCCGCTCCACTTTCGTGCAATATGCGATAAGAGATTTTGGTTGTTCAAGGGAGTTCGCGATGCAAAGATCGCCGCTAGTCGCGATGATGGCCGTTTTCGGGATAGCTTCGACTGCATGCGAAGAGCCACCGCAGATCGAGGTCGGTATTACATCTGTTGAGTTTCAGAGAAATGGCTGCGTGGCTTATCTTTGGGCAAACGACAGCAATCCACTATTTTCCGCAGAGGCTACAAAGGCGCGGATAGAAGAACAAATTCAATTAGAACCTTCCAAATCTCAAGTGAATACAGCTCTGATGGCCGCCGTCGCGAGAGATGACAAAGTAGCAGTCGACACCCTGTTGTCCTCAGGGGCGAACGTGAATGAAAGTAATAGCCGCGGATGCACGGCTCTAATTTGGGCAGTGACGTTAAAGCGTTCGCATATCGCCCGAAAGTTGCTGAACAGTGGATCTCTCGTAGACCAACCCGACGCAACAGGGAGAACTCCTTTGATATTTGCAGTGAAATCGGGTGATCCAGAAACTGTAAGGGCCTTGCTGGATGCCGGAGCAGATGTGAACCACCAGCAGACCGGTGGAATAAACGAAGTCGGCAAGACCCCACTACACAGTGCTCTAACCCGAAATGACAACGTTCAAATCATCAGCATGCTTGTCGACGCCGGAGCCGATTTAACAATTCAAGATTCTTTGGGGAAGTCGCCTTTGGATGAGGCGCGCGCTTGGAACAGACAGAACGCCATTGAGTACTTTGAGAGTCTCACCGATTAGCTAGTCTTTGAGAGGATTTGCGTCTTTCGCGCACAAGCTGGTGTGGGGCGAGTTAAGGACACCCAAACAATTGGGCGTCTGGCAATAAGGGCGGATGCCCAAAAAGGTTAGTTCAACCCTTCATAAGCCGATGCTTCGCCTGCATCCCGACAGACTTTGCCGCTATATGCCTCGTTATAGCTCTCATCGAAACAGGTGAGCAAAGCATCTACAACGTCCAAATTCGGAGGCCATTTTGGAGCTGGAAATTCTGGATAGTCTCTTTTGAAACGCTCGACAGCATCTGCAAAACCTTGTGGCATGGGAAGGGTTGCTAAATCTGCCCGGCTATCTTTCAGTGCTTCTAGATCGCTAGCCAAGAACGCCCTAGTTGCGCGGCGATAGTGCAGCATTTCCCATTCTTCTTTAGTTTTGTCATCTGCGATCAACTCATCCAACAGAGCGACCGCCTGCTCTCGTTCTTCAGCAGCAGCGTGCATCTGAACTTGATGTTGTCTAGCGATTTTCGGGTCGTCAGCCTGCGCTCGGTATTCAGCGATCAGTTCCGCGGCTTCCGAATAGCACCCCCGATCAGCAATAAGGCGCCACCCTTGGCCTTCGGTTTGGTCAAAGCTGTTCACATCTAATTCGAGCATCGCAACACACTCTCAAGGCTCTACACACGAGGCGCTATCCATGGGTCCTGATGCGTCGTGGTGCAACCAACTGCAACCAACACAACGACTCCTAAAACCGTGACTCTCATCCACCACTCTTTGCCTTACGGGTCGAGCCTACTCGTACCACCCAACCGAACAAATTACAGATCGGTTAGTGTTGCCGCTCAACGCATCGAGTGGAGGTCGAGATTGTATGCACATTTTAAGCACCTTCGGATCACGAGCGTCCTATTTAGGGCGTCTTAAGCCGCTTAGCTTATGTCTCCTTTTGCTCGCAATGCAGACGCTTTCTCCGCTTAAAAATACGACACTCGCTCGAAACAAGTTATGCAGATAAAGTGATATCTCACATTCAATTCCTGCGGACTAAAGCGTTCGACCGCCGTCGATCGTTAGGCATGCACCGGTTGTGTAGCTTGACGCATCTGATGCGAGATAAACAACAGCGCCGGCCATTTCGTCGGGCATCCCATGACGGCGCATTGGTACTTCTTTTTTCAAACGCTCAGGTAACTCATCGCTGTCTTTGAACAAATCTCGCAAAGCGTCCGTTTTGGTGATTCCCGGAAGGATTGCATTGACGCGAATGGAGTGGCTGGCCAGCTCTTTGGCGAGCGCTTTGGTCATGGTCGTGACAGCACCTTTAGTGATTGAGTAAATGCCTTGGCCAATCACAGGCTGCGCGGCATTGATAGATCCGGTATTTATGATCACACCGCCCCCCGTCTTGACCATCATACGCGCCGCAAAAATGGACGTGAAAAGCGTTCCTCTTAGATTGACGTCGACAGTTTTGTTGTATGCATCAATCTCCAGATCCAGCAGCGACCCAAACCACGGATTAGCGGCGGAGTTATTCACCAATATGTCGAGCCGACCAAACTGAGATTCGATCTGATTGATCAGCGCTCGAACATCTTCCAGGTCGCCACTATTACACGCAATGGCGTACGCTTTACCGCCCGCTTTGGTAATCTCGCCCGCTAAGGCCTGACAGGCGTCCAGCTTACGGCTAGCCACAATAACTTCCGCGCCTTGCGCTGCGAGCGCCAGGCAAATCGATTTCCCGATACCGCGGCTGCCCCCAGTCACGAGCGCGATCTTATCGTCGAGGCGGAAATGCTTGGCTTCAATCGGCATAGCGCGTCCTTTGTTCAGTTTGCGCCTCACGCATCGAAGATTGACCGCGCGAGCTTGTAATCAGGCTTCCCATTCACGAGGCGCAAAGCGCCCTCATCGCAGGTGAGAAATGCCGCTTCGAAGATACGCTGATCGAGCGGCATTAAGACCGCAACCAGATCATTCTCTTGCTCCTGAGGCACGGCCTGTGCTGCGGACATTGATGCGATGAACCAAACCAGAAAACACTTGAAAAACATACGCATCATCGAGCCACCTCACCTCTCCTCACTCACAACCGAGGCGATCTTTACAGCGTTATTTTGATCGTCTGTCTATCTTGAGTTGTTCAACCGCACCTCATCTTGCGATCGACTAAAACAACAGCGTTGAACTTTGCGCGCTCCGATCCAGATCACACCTATGACCGAAGATCTGCGTCCACCCGTCGACCTTGAAATGTCGCATAGTGAGTTCGAACGCTGGTACTGGCCCGTGGCGGCGTTGAAGAGCTTTTGTGACGGTCTCAATCTCTCTAAAGCGGGCCGCAAAGCGGAATTGAGAGCGCGTGTTAGTCAGGCGCTGAGCGGGGATGAAGTCGAGCCACCCAAGTTACGTGCCCCTGAAGCGCGGGATAGTTTTGATTGGAAACGGGCCGAACTGTCTCGTGAGACCCAAATCACGAACTCGATCACATTTGGCCCGAACGTGCGGGCTTTCTTTAAAGCGCAGATTGGCGCGCGGTTCGTGTGCCACTCCGATTTCATGGATTGGGTGAAGGTGAATGCGGGGCTGACTTTGCAAGATGCCGTTGAAGCCTGGAAACTCCTAGAAGATCGGCACCATGATCCAGGCTTTCGCCGCGAGATTGCTGAGTGCAACAATTACCTCCAATACTTACGCGATATCCGAGATGCGAACCCGAAGCTGTCGCTTGATGACGCAAAACAGTGCTGGGATCAGAAAAAAATAAGGCCGGCACGCGGCGGTATCGTCATCTACGAAGAGTCGGATTTGCGGTTTCTATCCGCGGCGCATGACCTCGAACAGTCAGCGCTCTAACGCTGCAAACCGCTATCTCGCGCCGACTATCGCAGCCAGCGATCAAGAAGGGCTTGTTTCTGCCTGAAATCCACCAACGCTGCGTCCGGTGTTCGGTATAGCAGAGTGATCTGATCGCCTGGGCGAATCTGGCCCAGGAGGTGGCGATCGCATCGGGCGATCGAGGCTATGCGTGGATAGCCTCCGGTCGTCTGCGCATCGCATAGAAGGACGATAGGCGTTCCAGATGGCGGACATTGAATGGTGCCCGGGAATACGGGCGCGCTCTTCATTTTGCCATCGCTGGACACGCTCAGCGGATGCCCTTCGAGAGACAAACCCATTCTGGTCGCTTGGCGTCCGACGGTGAACGTCTCGTGAAACAGGGCATCGCGAGCATCCGGCGCGAGCAGATCAGTTTCGGCTGAAACACAGGCTCGCAAAGCGAAGGCATGAGTGAAGGTTAGGCGCAGCGCGTCTGGTGTTTGCAGGGTTTCTGTCATCACCGCCGTGTCTGTAACAGCAAGCACATCACCGGCTTGCAAAGCGCGCCCTTCATGCCCCCCAAACGCAGCTGGCAGATAGGTAGACGTGGCACCGAATTGTTCCTGCGCCTTGAAGCCGGAATGGATGGCAAGATAAGTTCGTGCCCCGACCTGCGGGGGCTCGATCTTGATCTTGTCCCCCTGACGCAGGTGCCATGTCGAATGCGGCGTCCTCTCCTCACTTGAAACGGAAAGCTGCCCGGCGGCGCCGGTCACAGCGATAGCACAGTCTGTTTCCACCTCTGCCTCAAAGCCGCCAAACGTGATCTCGATACAGGTCGTCTCGCTGGCATTACCAACAAGGCGGTTGGCGAGCGCCATGGAGAGTGGATCGGCCGGTCCCGCATAAGGAATTCCAAGATGGCGATGACCGACACGCGGCGCGCCTTGAAGCGTGCTTTGCAAGCCGGCTTTCAGAATGCGCAACATTCAGACCGCCTTGAACTTCACGCGTTGACCTGGCTGCAACCGAAACGGCTCGGACACGTCCGGATCAAATAGTGTTTCTTGAGTTCGCCCGATGAGAGGCCAGCCGCCCGGTCCCGCCAGAGCATAGATGCCTGTGAACGCCGCGCTGATCCCAATCGATCCTGCTGGCACGCGTGGTCGCGGCGTCCCCAAACGCGGGATTTCGAATGTGTCAGCCAACCCAGAAATGTAAGAAAATCCGGGCGTAAAGCCGATCATCTCAACCAAGTGCTCTGCTTCAGTATGCAGTGCGATGAAGGCGCTGACACTTAGTCCCATCGCTTCGCATATGGAGCTAAGATCCGGGCCGAATTCACCGCCATATTGAACCGAAACCTCGATGACTGGCAGGTCCGTCTTCTCCGCTACGTCAAAGGGTTGAATGCCTGAAAGCCAAGCCTCAACTTGCTCGACGCGCCCGGGATGAAATCGAACGGCAACCCGGTCTAGGCCAGCGACGACGTCCTCCGCCATCGCCGCGGATCGAAGGTCGTTCGCAAGCGCTTGTGCATGTCTTGATGTCTCAACCTGAAACTCAAACACGTCATCCGCGATCCGCACTGGTGTCAGTTTGGCGGACACAGGGTTATTCCATGTCGCTCTAGCGTCGCTTTGATCGACTGCGCCGCTGCAAATGCACCTGGCGTATCGCCATGGACGCAGATGGTTCGGACCGGCAGGGCGATCGTCTCGCCAGGATAGGTCACGACCTCTTTTCGCGTCGCCATGGTGAGCGCTTGATTGGATTGAGCCTCGGCATCGTGGATAACGGCGTCGGTCAAAGTACGGTCTCGCAAGCGACCGTCCGCTTCATAGGCACGATCCGCGAAGCCTTCGGCAACAAACAATACGTCATCCGCTTCAGCCGCAGCTTGAAGCCTAGAGTTTGGCGGTCCGAACAGAGCCGCGTCCGGAAGCATGGCGCGCAGCACGGATACGACGCTCTCGGCCAGCCCGGCATCGAGCGCGGCCATGTTATAGAGCGCGCCGTGCGGCTTTAAGTGCGTTAGCGAGACACCAAGCGTATTTGCCTCGCTCTTGAGCGCGGAGACCTGCTCTCGCAGACTTTCCTCTAGCGCTTCGCCAGAGAGAGAGGACTTGGTCCGACCAAAGTTTTCGCGATCCGGGAAAGACGGGTGTGCCCCAGCCGCAACTTGGTTCTCCTTGGCGAGACTCAACGCGGTTCGCATCGAGACCGCATCGCCGGCATGTCCGCCGCAGGCGATGTTGCAGCTTGTCACGACCGACATCAGCTCGGCATCAAACGCGCAGCCTTCGCCAAGATCAGCATTGAGGTCTAGACGCGCGCTCATGCAATCACGCCCGCGGCGCGCAGGATCGAGCGCAGGCCGAGGCCAAGCGTAATCAGGACAATTGCGCCACCAGCAATATTCGCCATGAGCGAATTGGTATGCGCGCCGAGAAGGTCTTTGCGGTTCATCACATAGAGCAAGAAAGCAGCGATGATCGGCAGAAGCAATCCATTCGCGTATTGCGCGATCAAGATCAGAGAGATCGGTCTAACACCGAGCAGGCTGATCGCCGCGCCGACGACAACCACAAACAAGGCTGTGCCGCGGAACAGTTTCGACTTTCGGTCTTCGTCGCCGCCAATGATCTCGCTCAACGCAAACGCCGTCGCCATCGGCGCGGTAATCGCGGAGGTAAGCCCCGCCGCGAACAGGCCAATCCCGATCAAGTAGCGCGCCGCTTCGCCGAAGGCTGGCTCAATCGCGCGGGCCATATCTGCAGCGCTGGAGATTTCGAGCCCGCTCCTGAAGAGGCTGCTCGCAGCCGTCGAGAGGATCAAGATAGAGACCAAGCCGCCTAGACCGATAGAGATTGCCGAGTCGGTACGTGCTGCGCCTGTGCCTTCACCATCCACCCACTTGCGCCGAGCCGCGGCCGCGTGAAGGAATAGATTGTACGGAACAATCGTTGTTCCGATCAGAGCGATCGCCGTCAGCGTTCCACCATCGGGAATGCGCGGCATCAAGCCTGCGAAAAGCGCTCCGAAGTCTGGCCGCACGAAGATCACGCTCAACACGAAGGCTGCGCTCATGATCAATACCAAGCCGACGAGAAGCTTTTCCAAAACTTCATAGCGACCAATGAAAACGACGACACCGGCTAGAACGGCGAGCCCAGCGACCAGTACGGATTGCCCCGGCGAACCCTCGCCAAGCAGCGCGTCTAAGCCGAGCGCGCCGCCGCTCAAATTACCGCCCTCATAGGCGCAATTACCGATCAATAGAGCCGCAAAGACGAGACCACCTGTCGCCCACTTGATCGCGGGTGCTGGAGCGCTTTGCATCAGAGCCTCACCCAGTCCGAGCCGCGCGCCGGTGCCCAAACGGGCTGCCATGTCTTGAAGGATGATCGTGGCAATGGTTGCGAAGACCAGCGCCCAAATCAGCGCGAAGCCAAAATTGGCGCCCGCGAGCGTGCAGGCCGTGACGGTGCCGGGACCAATGAAAGCCGCTGCGACCAAAACGCCTGGACCAAAATTGCGCATTCCGCCCTGCCCTTAGTTTATGCCGCGCTGCGTGGTGAGATAGGTTGCGAAACTGGCGAGCCAGTGGCTGCCGGAATAATGCTCATCAGAGACGGCCGCGATCCCCGTTTCACGATGAAGCGCCGCTGATGCCAGCAAGGCCGCAATACGCGGATCGCCTTCAGGCAGAGCACTGGCGATCCCTTCAAGTGCCCAAGCGCGGGACAGGTTCACACCATCGAGATGCACAAGCTTGCCATCGGACGCGTCCAACACGACGCCTGGCTCGAGCCAGTCAGAACTGCCATCCATCGGAATCTGCGGCAGGAAAGCTCCAAGCCAGGCAGAGAATTCAACGCCGTTCAAAACACGGCGCATCAGATCGGCTTCCATAAGGCATGGGGACAGGAAGTCTTCGCCAGACGGTTCATAAGCGAGCGGACAGTTAACGTCTGTGCGGTGAAAAGCGAGGACTTTATCGGTCAGTTCTCGCTCAAACGCTTGGTTGCCGACGGTACGGGCATAATCGATCATCAAGCCAAAGGCGAAGGCGGTCTGATTGTGCGTTCCCAGCCGGACAGGATAAGACAGGTTCGGCAACCAAGCGCGTGTCTTCGCGACTATGGCATCCTCAAGCGGGCGAAGCGTTTCTCGCCAAGTTTCTAGCTGCGGATCATCGCTTTCTTCCAGCTCAGCGACGAGCTGCAGATACCAAGCAATGCCATAGGGGCGCTCAAATGAATTCCGGCCCGGTGCGGAATAGTAAGCAAGTTCGCCCTCAAAATTCTCGGCGGTAAAACTCTGTGACAGCTTTTCTCTAATCTCACTCCCAAACACCGTATCTGGATGGGTGTTGAGCAAGCGCGTGAGAAGCCAGTGTCCGTGCACGGAAGAGTGCCAGTCAAAGCAACCATAGAAAGCGGGTGTAAGCTGATGCGGCGAACGCGCATCCTCAGCCGACTGCATGACATGGCTAATCTTGTTTGGGTATTCCCGGTGTACACAATCGAGCGCCAGGATCGCAAACCGGTCTTCAACCGTCACCGGGTCCGGTCGCTCGGTTTGCGTTTCGGTTGCTGGCACTTCAGCATCTTGCGCGCCAGAACAAGCTGCCAGCGCTAGAAGGGCCAATGCCCCAAAATACGATTTCATATCGTTGATCCCTTTTACCCAACTCTCGCGGCGCAGCATAAGAGATCGCACAGACAAGTCGATGCCATGCGTATGTTGAGCTACGATCTTAGCTGCGGATGCGCCGGAAAACAGTTCGGATCCCGCGATAGAACAGGTAAAGTAGGATCAAAATGACCATCCCGGCGATGATCAGGGCATGCCGATTGTGTTCATAAAACCTGGCCGTCGCATTCTTCGCGACCGCTTCGGCTGAGTTGTAGCCTTCGGGCATATCCAACACGCCATTCGCAGCCGCATAAGCGGCGTACTCGGCTATCATATCCGCCAGCACATCGGGCAAGCTCGCGCTGAGATCGGTCGTCTCACCCGGATCCGTTGTAATATCAAACAGCCTCCATTGCGCATCGCCCATGGGGGGCATCGAGCGCGTGATCTTGTAATCGCCCTTGAACAGCGCGCTGTTTCCCGAGACTTCAATGGCGCGAATATCGTCTGCTCCATAGACTGTGCCCGCCTCCCCGCGCAGCACCGGCAGCAAGGAACGCCCTGTGATTGGCTTGGCATCATCTGGTGCGGCAGGCGCAGCAACCCAGTCCAAAAGCGTTGGCGCGAGGTCTGACACCATTGCGGGTGAGTTGATTATCGCTGGCGCAATATCAGGTCCGGCGATTATGAGCGGCGCTCGAATCCCGCCCTCAGTCGCATAGAATTTGTACAGCGCTCCTGGCGTTGCGGCGGCAGCGGCCCATTCAGGACCAATGAACCCCCAGCTGCCTGGGGCCCCGGCGCGCTCAGGGTCAATATTGTAGCCATTCATCGATTGCCAGATTTTGAGGCGCATATCCTGGTCGCCGCGATTGTATTCCGGGCCATTATCGGACGTGATCACAAAGATCGAATTTTCATACTGCCCCTTAGCTTTGAGGTATTCGACGAAGCGGCCAATATGATGGTCCATGGCATCTAACATAGCGGCGTTGACTTCCATCATCGCCGAATAGAGCACGCGATCTTCTTCGCTGAGGTCACTCCATTCACGGGCGTGCGACGGCATCTCAGCGAGCGGCACACCGGGTTCGATGAGACCCAAGGCCTGCGCCCGCTCAAAACGCGCCTCGCGCAGCGCGCCCCACCCCTGATCATAGACGCCATCATATTTCGTGATGAACTCAGTCGGGGCTTGGACCGGGATATGGATCGCTTGGAATGGCAGGTAGGCGAAGAAAGGCTGGTCCTGGTTCGTGCCGTCCAGGTACTCGATCATTTTGTCGACAATAAACTCAGAGGAATAGAAGTCTTCAGGCAGGGCCGCTTCGACACCATCCTCCCACCAGGGCGCATCCTTATAATAAGGCATATAGGATTTATCGTCCCAATTGTCGGCGCCAGACGCAGCCAAAGCAAAGGACCGGTCGAAGCCATGACTATTCGGCATTTCATCCGCTGTTTCGCCAAGATGCCATTTACCGCTCATCAGCGTTCGGTAGCCAGCCACCCGCAACCGATCCGCCAAGGTTAGGACGCCGGGCTCAAGCGCCATTGTGTACCCCGTTTGGCCTTTATGCTCGGGCGGAAGCACTTCTGGAATTGTGGCGACTCCCGTCAGATGATTATCGAGCCCGGTGAGCAACATGGCGCGCGTTGGCGAGCAGAGCGGCGATGTTCGATATTGTGTGAACATCGCGCCACGCGCGGCCAGAGCATCAATGTTGGGGGTTTGCGCCTCTCCGCCATAGACGCCGAGATCCATCAAAGCCGCATCATCGACGAGAATGATAACGATGTTCGGGGGCTGCGGAGCGTCTTGCGCTTGCGCGCCAATTCCCGCGAACAAGGCCGATAAGACTGATACAATAAATGTGCGCACGAGGATCCTCCCTCTCCAAACCTGGAGAATGGTATCGCCGCATCTATGCAGTCTTCTGCTGTCGGATTTGCTTGCGGCCTTTTCTATCCTTCAACGGATAGAAATGGCACAATAAATGTCAATATCACGCTATCTCAAACGCGCGAGGGCGCGGTCACGCCCCATCAAGACCAGCATGTCGCCAACACTCGGACCTCGTTCCATCCCGGTAAGCGCTTTGCGCAATGGCATGAACAGGCCTTTACCTTTTCGACCGGTCTCAGACTTGAGCGCAGACGTCCAGGCGCCCCATGTCTCAGCTGACATGTCGCCTTCCGGGAGCAGATCCGCCGCCTGGCTGATAAAGTCGCGATCTTCATCATCGATGACCGGCTCAATCTCGCCAAAGGCCACCGGGATAAAACGCGCGGCGTCTTCCACGGTCTGACAATTTTCGCGCACCAAGAGCCAAAAAACCTCGTTCGCGGCGACTGGATCAAGTGCCGCAAGGCGCGCTTCAGCATCTGCAAAAGACATACCGTGCGTAATCGCGGCGTTCAGGGAGGCTAAGTCTGCCTCGTCAAAGCGAGCCGGGGCGCGGCCAATTTTTCCGAAGTCGAACTCTTCGGCGAGCTGTGCAAGCGACTCGCGAATTTCGACATTGTCGCTGGTGCCGAGTTTTGCGAGGTGCGAACAAATCGCCAGGGGCTCAATCCCTTGCGACCGAAGCTCGCCCATACCGAGCGACCCGAGCCGCTTGGACAGGCTTGCGCCATCTGCGCCGACCAGAAGCGGCGTGTGCGCCATATTAGGCGCGGTTCCGCCGAGCGCTTTGAAGATTTCAATCTGCGCACCCGAATTGGTCACATGGTCCTCACCGCGAACCACATGGGTGATGCCGGCATCGATGTCATCCACGCAGCTTGGCAAAGTGTAGAGATATGATCCATCGGCGCGGATCAGGACCGGATCAGACAGGCTGCTTGTTTCGATGGCTTGCTCGCCGCGCACGAGATCATTCCAGACGACCCGCTCTCCGCTGAGCTTGAAGCGCCAATGCGGCTTGCGCCCTTCGGCTTCGAACGCCGCTTTTTCTTCGTCCGTCAGGTTCAGACCGGCCCGATTGTAGATTGGCGGTTTGCCCCGTGCCCGCTGAAGCTTGCGCTGCCGGTCGAGCTCGTCCGCTGTTTCATAACAGGCATAAAGCAAGCCCATATCGCGAAGCTTGTCGGCGGCGGCGTCATACATCTCGAACCGCTCAGATTGTTTGAACGTGTCGCCCCAGGTCAGGCCCAGCCAGGTCAGGTCATCTTTGATGCCTTGCTCATACGCGGCGGTTGAGCGCTCAAGATCAGTATCATCGATCCGCAGTATGAACGTCCCGCCCTGCCGCGCGGCGAACAGCCAATTGATCAAAGCAGTACGGACATTCCCGACATGCAGATTGCCGGTCGGAGAGGGCGCGAAACGGACGATAGGTTTGGTCATAGCCATGCCTTAGAGAATTCAGAGCGCTCCTTCCACACGAAAACGCCTCAAATGCCAAGTCATTGCCGCCACAATTGACAGCAAGGGTCGAGTCCGCGCAGCACAAATGGAAAGAGAAGTGAGGAAACAATGATCCGGACTGTTTTGTATGCGGCGTCTGCCGGGATGGTGCTAACTGCGTGCAACCCCTCTGGACCAGACCCATCTAACGAGGCCCCCGCTCCAGAAATCGCGGACGAGACCGCAGACGAAGGCGCAAGCGAACCGTCGGCGCCCGAAGCCGAGCTAGAGCCTGAGGTGCTGCCATCGCCTGAAGACATTCCAACCATCGGCTATCCAGACGGGTGGGAGATGCAGCTCTACTGGTCAGGCGAGTATCCCAATGCCTTTTCAGTCACCCAAGAAGGCGTAACCGTCATGGGCCATGAGACGATCACGTATGAGGTCTATCCGCCAATCTATTGCGGGCTTCCCTACAAAGCGACCTACAGCCCTTGGAACCGCGATCGCAATGATAGCGACCGGATTGAATATGTCTCTATGGTCTATCCGACGACATTTACGATCAAAGAGGATAGGACGCTCACCGTGCTTGTCGGCGATGGCGAGGAAGAGCTCTCGCTGAAAACCGGCGATCAATTGATCTATAAGAGTTATATCGCGGAAGGCTTTTTCATAGCCGAGAAAGACGGCGTTCAATACGAAATGAACGAGGGGGATCTGCCGCAGAGCACAGTTTTTGAACAGGGTCCGGAAGATCAAGAATGGGTCCGCGTGACTTGTGACGATGCGGAGAAGACACGCGCTTGGATACGCTATGACGACGCAATTGGCGCGCCCGGTGTTGAACCATATGAGTATACCGGCTTCGCAGAAGCTGCGGATCTACCTTAGACTTCTCTTAGACCGAGCTGTCGCTGCGCAAATGATTTCCTTGTCTCTTATAATAGTCTATCTCGGTTGAACCGGGACAGAGGAGGCACCCAATGAGCGACGCAGTCGACACCCCTAAAGCTGGCTGGCGAATGAAAGTCGCGATATTCGCGCTCGCCGTCTCAATCTTCGCCGTACTTTGGTTCGCCATTGCCGCGCTCGGCACCAAGTTCGGCCTCTGGCCCTGGCAGGTTGGACTCGGGCAAATGACGATCGGTATTGGTCCTGGAATTGCCATGCTCGCGCTCGGCCTCTCGATTATCGCGCAGGTGATCGCTTTGATCAAAGCACCGCGAACGCAGCCCTTCATTCTCGCTCTAGCTGCGACTTTGATTGCAGCGTTCTGCATGTTCCGGCTGGCGGGTCTCGGCGCGCAAGCGAATGCCTTGCCACCTCTACATGATATCCAAACCAATTGGGAAGATCCTATTCAGTTCAGCGATGCTTTGATGGCCGCACGGGCGGCGCAAGGCGAGACAAATCCAGTCCTTGATGCCCCGACTGTGCCGGACTATGCCGAACAGCGCTGGCCTGGAACAGCTGGACGGCTTGTATCGGAAGTCCAGGAAGAAGCCGAAACCAAAGAAGCGGGCAAAGGCACCGTCTATCAAAAAATGGAGACGCTCTATTTCAGCCAGTCTCCTCAAGAGGTCGCTGCGGTCGCGGAACGCATTATGGACCGCAGAGGCTGGGATATCCTCGCGCCTGAGACCACTGAGGGCAACACGCTGCAAGTTGAAGCTACCGCGACCTCAGGCTGGTTTGGGTTCAAAGACGATGTCGCCGTCCGTCTCCGCGCCGTGAATGGCGTCACCGAGGTGGATATCCGTTCCACGAGCCGTGTTGGCCTCTCCGATCTCGGCGCCAACTCGACCCGTGTCTATGGATTAATGGTTGAACTCGAAGATCGCGCCGACGGTCGGCGCGCGCCTTAAGCGTCGACCTTCGTCAAACGGAACTCACTTTGAACGACAGGGCGCGCATCGCTTGCGGTGACGCGCCCTTCTTCAATCAGTTTGAACATATGTCCGAGCAAGCTCATGCAAGCGGCTGGGAACAAACGCTCTTCCAACCCGACATACATGGTTTTGACCATTTCAGGGATTGATGTTTCGCCAGCCTTCATTTGCGCGATGACCCCGTCCTCGCGGTCTTGGCGGTGCTGGCGATAGGCTTGGATGAACTCTTTCACAAAAGCTGTGCCCTCGACCGGAGACCCATGCGTTGGCCAGAGAATGTCGAACGCGCGCTCTTCGATTTTGTCGAGGCTGTCGAAATAGTCAGCCATGTTGCCATCCGGCGGCGCGACGATCGTTGTCGACCATCCCATGATATGATCGCCGGACAGGCAGGCATTCTCTTCTTTAAGCCCAAAGCAGATATGGTTTGTCGTGTGCCCGGGGGTTTCGATCGTCTCAAGTGTCCAACCGGGGCCTTCGAAGATGTCGCCGTCACGGGTACACTCATCCGGCGTGAAGCCTGGATCGTCTTCGCTCCCAAGTTCGCCTTTCGCAGTGGGTTCACCGCAGCCCTTTGCATAGACCTTACAGCCCGCCCATTCTGCCAGCGGCTTTGCCAGTGGAGAGTGGTCAGAATGTCCGTGTGTAACCAGGACGTATTTGACGGTTTCGCCCTCTAAAGCGGCTTTCAGAGCGTCGAAATGCTCTTCGGTGTTCGGGCCGGGATCAATCACCGCGACCTCGCCGTGACCAACGATGTAAACGCCGGTCCCGACATAAGTGAACGGGCCGGGATTGTTCGCAACCACGCGGCGCAAAAGCGGAGAGACTTGCTCCACTTTTCCGTATTCAAATTCTATTTCACGCACAAAAGGTATAGCCATGGGAGTATTGCTGCTTTGATCTTCTTCTTATGGTTCGTCATGGGCACACCTGCCCTGATTTCTCAAATCCGGCAAACTACTTACGTTTTGGCGCGAACGCAGCGACAAAGGCCTTGGCCATACGGCGGGTCGATTTCAACTTGTCTCCAAGCTTCAGAGCGACCGGTGGTCCCATATCTGTTTTGTTCGCGTCGACGATGTAGATTCGTCCAGACGAGTTATCGCGTAGCACGTCGACACCGCCCCATTCCAGACCGATCTCATCAGCAAATCGTGAGATCACGCGAATTTCATCGTCCGTGTAGCAGTTTTCCGGCGTGTCGAGCAGAACTTCAGCATTCTCATTCAGGAAACGTCGGTCGATTGCACGTCTCTTCCGGAAGACAACCGCTGGCTCACCGCCACAAATACAACAGCGCAGGTCTTCGATAAGACCGCCCGGGATCTCATTGTCCACCAACACTTGGTAGGTTTTGTCGTCTACGGCCTGTTCAAGCGGTCCTTCAAGGATCCGACCATCATGGCAGGCGTTCTTTTCCGACTTTTCGACCATTGTGCCTGTGAACGTCGTCGGATCGACAGCGAGGCTGTAACCAGCGGCACGCTCAAATGCCGCCGCGACATTCGATTTTGAGATGTCTTTACAGCCAAAATTGACGAGCTTCGCGCCGGGCTTTGTCGGGGGAGGCACATGGTCAGTTTCGGTCGAATCATCGAACTGAAATACGATATCCGCGACGCTCGTATCCGAAATAAGTTTCGCGCCAGACGCGTGCATTACGGGCCAGATGTGGTACCAAGGCCGCGGCTTCTCAGGGTAGAACGCGATCGTCGGACGCTTGTGTCCTGTAATGCGCCGCCATGACCGCCAGGACTGCGCCAGTGTATAGAATGTCAGCCAGGTGAAGATATCATTCGCCAGCTCACGCGTCGCGGGCACGCGGTGCCCGGTCTTTTTGACGAGCCAGGCGCCGTCTTCATATTTAAAGTCTGCCAACCAGTTTCGTGACATACTTTACTCCTTAGCCGTCTACTCGGCACTTTGATGGTGGATCGCATGCTTAATTAAAGCTAGCAAGCTCTTTCCCGCACCGGAAGTGAATAAGTGCTCACAATCAAATAACGCTTGCGTTACAGGAGTGGCTTCAACGCTGAGAGGTCATAGCCTGCACCTGCAGCAGCATCTACGATTTCCTCTGCCATGCCTTGTCCCGCATGGGTCAAAGCCCAAGCCGTGATCGACCGCGTTCCGGTGCGACAATAGGCCAAAACCGGCGCCGGTGCCTCGGCCAAAGCCGCGTTGTAGCGCTCTAGAATATCCGGCGTTGGCGCCCCGGAAAAAGGAATCGCGACGAAAGCCAGGCCAAGCGCTTCGGCCTTTGTCCTGATATTGCCCATGCGCGGCTGTTCAACGCCGCCCTCACCGTCAGGTCGATTGGCAATCAGGGTTTTGAAACCCGCATCGGCGATGGCCTGAACATCTGATTCTTCGATTTGAGGGGCGACTGCAAAACCGTCTGTGACTTTGCGAATTTCGACCATTCCGTAACTCCGGTGTAGATGGGCGTTGACTTTGCCTCTTTGGACGTGAACGTAAGAAGAGTTGATGGGACTGCCAAGCCCCAAGCGTTGATTCAATTACACATGCCTTTCGAGGAGCCTGAGCCCCAGTGTCAGCCTTGCAGCGTACACTTTCGCGAATCCCTTGGGCATATACGGCGCGCCGCCTGCTCATTGCGATTCCTACCCTCCTTCTGATTATCACAGTCGCCTTCTTTATGATGCGCATGGCGCCGGGTGGTCCGTTCGATGGCGAGCGCAAGCTCAACGCCGCGACGGAGGCTGCTTTGAACGCCAAGTTTGGCCTCGATAAGCCGCTCTGGCAGCAATATACCGACTATCTCTGGGGCGTCGCCCAGCTCGATTTCGGGCCAAGTATGAAAACGCTCGGCAAGAGCGTGAATGATCTAATTGCTGACGGTCTGCCGATTAGCCTCGCGATTGGGTTCTTGTCGATCTCGCTCGCGATTGTGGTCGGCACGGCGATGGGGATTTATGCTGGCCTGCGTCAGAACACGGCCGGGGACTATTCCGTCATGGGCTTCGCGATGGCAGGGATTTCAATCCCGACTTTTGTCACTGGCCCAGTTTTGATCCTGATCTTTGCTCTGACCTTCGGAGTGTTCGCCGTTGGCGGGCTGGGCACGTATCCGAATATTGGTATGAGTTTGCACAATATGACGCTGCCGGTGATCACATTGGCACTTCCGCAAATTGCCATCATATCGCGGTTGATGCGCGCCAGCATGATTGAAACAATGCGCTCAGGACATATCCGCACCGCTCGCGCGAAGGGGCTGAGCGAACGCGAAGTCGTGATGAAGCACGCCCTTCCCTCCGCGATCTTGCCGCTTGTCTCTTATGTCGGCCCAGCCATGGCGCGGGTCATGACGGGCTCGCTCGTTATAGAACGCATTTTCGGTTTGCCCGGCATGGGATCCTACTTTGTCGATGGCGCGATCAACCGAGACTATACGCTCGTGATGGGCGCGCTGATCATCTATGCGACGCTGATCGTGCTGTTCAATTTGATCGCCGATATTCTGTACGCCCTGCTCGATCCAAAGGTGAAGTATGACTGATACGTTGGATCTCACCGGCCGAAAGGAAGCGGTCGAAACCGCAATCCAGGGCGGACGTTCGCTCTGGGACGATGCCAAAGCGCGTTTATTCCGCAACAAAGCTGCTGTCGTCTCGATGTGGGTGCTCGGCTTTATGGTCTTTGTCGCCGCCATTGGTCCATTCCTGTGGGTGCATGATTACCGGACGATCTCGGCAAATGTCGAACTCGCGCCGACCTTTGAGAATCTGCACTTACTCGGGACGGACACGCAGGGCCGCGATAGCCTTGCACGGCTCATGATCGGCCTCAGGATTTCACTCGCAGTCGGCATGGTCGCAACCATTGTGTCTCTGATCATTGGCGTCACTTGGGGCGCCGTCGCTGGATTTGTTGGCGGGCGGGTCGATAATATCATGATGCGCTTTGTCGATGTCCTCTACGCAATGCCATTCATTTTCTTCGTTATCTTGCTGCTGACCGTTTTCGGTCGGAATATTATTCTGATCTTCGCGGCCATCGGCGCAGTGGAATGGCTAACCATGAGCCGGATCGTTCGCGGTCAGACCCTGGCGATCAAGAATATGGAATATATCGAAGCGGCGCGCGCCACAGGCGTTCCCTTCTTCACAATCATTCGCCGTCACATATTGCCGAACGTGGTTGGGCCGGTGGCGGTTTATGTCACGCTGACCATTCCCGTGGTCATCCTGGCAGAGAGCTTCCTGTCCTTCCTCGGCCTGGGCGTGAACGAACCGCTGACATCGCTCGGCGTGCTGATTTCGGACGGCGCGAAAGAGATGCAGGACAAGCCCTGGATGCTCCTCGCGCCAGCGCTGACCATGATGATCACCCTGCTCTGCCTGAACTTTATCGGCGACGGCCTGCGCGACGCCCTCGACCCGAAAGATCGCTAGACATCTTCTTAAGCGTCAATCTGGCTTGGAATGCGTCCACCAAACCGTCGTGGGGATAAGACCTTTCTGTTCTAAGAACCGCGACGCAGCGTCGTCTTTCTTCGGCACCGGAAAAATCAATTGTCCAACAATCTCTTTGATCGTACGCGCTTCCAATTCGATCAGCATAGCCTCGCCAACGCGCTCCCAATCGTTCGCTCCGACAACAAAATCATCCACCATCCAAGTCGTGCCGCCAGGCACGTAAACGGGTGGCACAAACGTCGGTCTGTACTGCAAACAACCAACAATAGCGGCCCCATTCTGCGCGACCAGTATCGTGACGTTCGGATCTTCGAGCAGCGTCTTGAAGAATGCCGAACTGATGGTTGCGGACTCAGGGGATTTCTTCCAGAATTTCGGCGCCCAAGTCTCTAATTCCAATCGCTTTGCTTCGAGCAACTCGACAATTTGATCAATATCTTGTGGCACCGCATCGCGAACTATTAACATGGTCTAGACAAATAGCTCCAGCGGATCGCGTCCCGCTTCGCTTTCCCAGAAGCCGAGCGTTTCGAATGTCTGCTTCATCGTGCCGGACAGCGGCGCCTGCACGGTTAGCGGTTTGCCGGATTTACGCGGAATGACCAATGCGCGCGCATGCAGGTGCAACCCCCGTGCGACGCCTTGCGGGACTTCGCGGCGCGTTTCGTATTTCTCATCACCGAGAATGCTGGTGCCGAGCTCGTGCATATGAAAGCGTAATTGATGCATCCGGCCTGTAGAGGGTTTCAAGGCGACCCACGCCGCGCGCCGAGCCGCGGTTGAAACAACCACATAGTCCGTGATCGCATGCTTTGAGATCTTATCCCCATGCGCGCCCAGGATCATCCGCTCGCGGCCCTCTTCATCCGTGCCTTTGCGCATCCAAGATCGCAGCTGACCAGCCGGGGGGTGCGGCACACCCACCGTCACCGCCCAATAGACTTTATCCATATCACGCGAATGAAACAGGTTTCCGAGCCGCGATGCAGAAGATGGGTGCTTCGCAATCACCAACAGACCGGAGGTGGCCTTATCAAGCCGGTGCACCAGACGCGGACGATGCTCACCATCTGAAAGCGCGTCCAGCATGCCATCTATGTGACGCCCGCCCTGCCCCGTGCCGCCTTGCACGGCGATCCCCGCCGGTTTGTTGAGCACGAACATTTCTTCATCTTCGTGCAAAATCAGCGGCTTCAGAAAGGCCAGCGCTTTTGCGTTGGGCTGCTTCGGCGCGCTCCACGGGCCATCCGCATCGCCCGCGGTTTTCGATTCGAAGGGCGGCAAGCGTACAGACATGCCCGCTTCAAGGCGTGTATTGGCTTTTGCCCGCGCGCCATCGACGCGGATTTGGCCGGTGCGCAGCAGCTTTGCTAACTCGCCTTGCGTCATCGGCATACGCCGTTTCACCCAGCGATCGAGTCGCACGCCGCCTTCTTTTTCCGAGACGGTTTCCGTAATCACTTGTCGGCTCATGCGAGCAACCTTTTCAAAGCGAGAAGCCCGGCGGCGAACGCTGCCAAAGCCCCGATCATATTGAGGCCTGCGAAGACCAATCCCTTCATCATCTCGCCCGTCATTAACATATGGACCGTATCGCGCGAGAAAGCAGAGAAGGTCGTGAACGCACCCATCATGCCGACTCCGACCAACAGCCACAGCGTGTTCTCAAGCGCCAATTCGCGGCTCGTGAACCAGCCCATGAGCACGCCTAAGATAAAGCTACCCACAACATTCACAAACAATGTCGCCCACGCGCCAGAGACCCCGCCATGCTCGGTAAAAGCAAGTCCGACCCCATAGCGCATGGAGGCGCCAATCGCCCCGCCAATCGCAACAAGAAGAAATCCATTCATGCGCGCCTCTTAGTGGGTTTTAGATGTGAGCGGAAGGGAGGGAGATGAGGTGTCTTTCTGGGCAGCGCTTGAAGGGAGATGTGCCTCCGATATCCGCCAATCCCTGCGCAGGCAGGGACCCATGGACCGCAATCTCCTCTCGCCCAGGACGTAAACACCCCTCCCTGGACCCCAGCCTCCGCTGGGGTCTCCGGAGCATGGAGCAGCACGAAGAGCCAGACCGCCCTTCGGCGTCTGGAGATAAGAGACTAGGCGCGCTTGGAACAAACGCTGCGTGAACTGCCGCTCTCTCGAGACGGCGCAAGTGCGCTTGGTCAAAGCGCGCCCATGGCGGCATGTTTTCAACTTTGGTCCCCCGGATCAGATGTCCGAGGCGACTCCGGGAGGGTTGCTCTTACAGGTTCGACCCTCGCCGCCTGTCATCGGACAAACGGGCTGAGCTCTCCCGACTGGTACCAAGCATAAGGGTTCGGAGCCCCAAGCCCAGCCACCAGACCGCCACTCTCCCCCTCTGCCAAGCCGATCCGGACAAGCCTCTCATCAGGAGGAGATGCGCAGAAGTGTATCGAGCGCGGAACTGGGTCGGATCTGGGTGGGGATGAGCGGCTTGGAACGCTGTGATGAGCGATCTCACCAATTGACATAATGGTACATTGGTATATTTGTACCAACATGAAGAAAAAAGTTGAACGAACACAGACTGGCATACGCGTAGAGAAGCGGTTGCTTAAAGTGCTGAAGGGAACTGCAGAGCATTTAGATATGTCTCTGGGCGACCTGATTGAGGGCATCGCACTTCACAGCTTTGAGAATAAGCCTCCGTTTTCTAAGCAGACAATCCAGAAAATTGCTCAGCTTAAGGCTGTCTATGATTTGGATTTGACTGCTGAAGACAGCCACAAATTCAAGGAAACATGATTCATGACAAACACCGCCGAAAGCGCGCCAATTACAAAGGCATTTGAAGCGCATGAAATCGACAATTCAGCCTTCCACCATGCAGAACATGTGCGTGTCGCATTTGATCTTCTTAGGAAGTATGACTTCATTGATGCTGCGAGTGTGTATGCAAAAGGCATTCAAACATTGGCTGCCAGAGCTGGAGCCCCAAAAAAGTTCAACCTGACAGTTACATACGCTTTCATGAGTCTCATTGCAGAGCGCTTAGCCGCAAGTCAGAGCAGTGAGTATGATAGCTTTGTTGCCTCAAATCCCGACTTGATGAAAAAGGATGTACTCAAGAATTGGTACAGTACAGAACGTATTGATGCGGACTTGGCGCGCAGTATTTTTCTGATGCCTGATACCGGCAATCAACTGCGAAATGCCGGATCGCGGAGTTAGAGCGTTCCTCTTGAACCCTGTCTGGCCGTTAAATCGCTTGGCCATGAATCCTCAGACCGCGCCGCGGTCGAGGATGACGCGATCGTTTTCTCTTCTCTCGCTGCGCCAACGCGAACATTGACGAACGCCGACCACCTGCGCATCCTCCGGTTTGGGAGGCAAAAATTATGTTTATTGGACATTATGGGGCGGCGCTAGCGGCGCGGGCGGTGAAGCCGGCGATCCCGCTTTGGCAGCTTTTCGTGGCGGTGCAATTGGTCGATTTCGCTTGGGCCGGCTTGGTTCTGGTAGGGATCGAGAAATTCGATGTTGCGCCGGGCTTTATGGAAGCGTCGATCCTGGATTTGCATCACATGCCCTACACGCATTCCTTAGTGGCGGCGGTGATCTGGTCGATCGCGGCAGGCGTGCTCTATGCCGCGCTCCGCAAGGGGGGCAAAGCCGTGACGGCGGGCGTGATTATCGGCCTCGCTGTGTTCAGTCATTGGATCACAGACCTTATCGCGCATGGCCCTAATCTGGCGCTGTGGTTTGGCGGTCCGAAAGTTGGGCTTGGCCTCTGGAACAGTTTGCTATGGACGCAAGTCGTGGAGATTGGCCTGCTGCTGGTCGGCGGAGCGCTGTATCTCGCGCACACAAAGCCAAAGGGGCCTGTCGGGCGGATCGCACCCTGGTTGCTGATTGGTTTCATGCTGGCGCTTCAGGTCTACAATCACCTGCCGGTCGATCACCCGCCCCCGATTCCACAATTTGCGATCATGGCGCTGATTGCGTTCAGCTCACTCGCCTTCGCGGCCTGGGCGACGGACCGGACGCGCGAGCCCGCTTAGCGCGCCGCGCGTTTGAGCCGGTTCAGCGCTTCATCCAAGGCCGAAAGATATCGCGACCGATCGGCCTTGGAGAACGGCGCAGCGCCGCCGACTTGGTCACCACCTGCCCGTAGGTCCGACATGATGGCGCGAGTCGCAATGGCCCCGCCGATTGAGTCTTCCGTAAACGGTTTGCCATTCGGGCCGAGCACGATGGCGCCTTCCTTAAGCGCCCGTTCTGCCAGGAGGATATCCGCGGTTACGACCACGCTCGACGCGGTTGCGAGCTCAACCACGTGATCATCGGCGGCATCAAAGCCATCGCTGACCGTCACGTGCTTGATCAGGGGATGCGCCGGAACCCGCAGAAAGCTGTTGCTCACCAGAGTGACCGGCACCTGATGGCGCAAGGCGACTTTGTATGTCTCGTCTTTGACGGGACAGGCATCCGCATCGATCAGGATTTGGATCGGCTCAGCCACTATTTGTAGAGGCACCAGCGCATAATTGCCTTCTGCGCGTGGAGGCGGTTTTCCGCTTCATCCCAGACGAGAGAGCTTGACCCGTCGATCACGTCCGCATCGACTTCTTCACCTCTGTGCGCGGGGAGGCAATGCAGGAATTTCGCGCCGCCTTGAGCGAGGCTCATCAACTCATCTGTGACGGCGTACGTATCGAGCTCTGCCAAGCGCTCGGCGCCGTCCTTGTCCCCCATGGAGACGAATGTGTCGGTAATCACAACGTCAGCGCCAGCAACGGCTTCTTCAGCCGTGTCATACAAGTCTACCCGGCCCTGAAGCTGCCGCGCAATCTCGACGTCTTCTTCATCGGGCGCGAAGCGATCCGGTGTCCCGATCGCAAAAGAAAACCCAAATTTCGGCGCGGCGTGCAGGAAGCTTGAGCAAACATTGTTGCCATCGCCCACCCATGCGAGGCGCGCGCCTTTGAGATCAACACCGCTCTCTTCAAGTGTCATCAGGTCCGCCATGATCTGGCAGGGATGCGAGCGATCGGTCAGGCCATTGATCACTGGCACCGAGGCGGCTTCTGCAAACACTTCGAGGTCGCTGTGATTGTTGGCGCGCAGCATCACCATATCGACATACCGGCTGAGCACGCGCGCTGTGTCTTCCACCGTCTCGCCGCGGCCAAGTTGCATATCGGACGCCGTGGCAATGATCGAATCGCCGCCCAGCTGGCGCATCGCGGCTTCAAAGCTGAAGCGCGTCCGGGTCGAATTCTTCTCGAAGATCATCGCCATTGTGTGCCCTTCGAGGGGCGCGTCGGCATCTGTTTTACCCTTCGGCCAGCCCTGACGCGCGCGTTTCATCGCATGGGCTTGGTCCATGATGGCGCGCAGTTCGCTCGCCTCAAGCTGCCACAGATCGATGAAGTGACGATACGTCATTTGCGCCTCCGGAATCTCGGAAAAGCGGCGCTCTTAACCTATTTCCGCGCTCAGCGCCACTCAAACATGGATCATGCGTGATCTGCAGAAATGGCGGTCGATTCGTCCTGCCAGCACCGCTGAAAAGGCACTGGCGGACCGCGTCCAACTCAAGTAGAGGCAGAAACGCTATTTCTTGGCTTTGCAAAAAGGGTTGAGGCACATGGATCGAGTATTGATTATTGGCGCAGGTGCAGCGGGTTCAGTTGTTGCGCAAAAATGCGCGATGGACCGCGATACGTTTAAACACATCACTTTGGCCTCGCGCCGTCTGGTCTCGTGTGAGAAAGTTGCGGCCCTCTGCGAAACACCGATCGAGATTGCTCAAGTCGATGCCGACAATGTCGAAGAGACTGTCGCGCTGATTGAGAAGGTGAAGCCTGACCTCGTGATCAATATGGCCCTGCCCTATCAGGACTTGCCGATCATGGATGCCTGCCTGGCCACCAAAACCCACTATATGGATACCGCGAACTACGAGCCGCGCGACGTCGCGAAGTTTGAGTATCACTGGCAATGGGCCTACCAGGAGCGCTTCAAAGAGGCGGGCCTCACCGCGATTCTCGGCTGTGGTTTCGATCCAGGCTGCACCAATATTTACTGTGCCTATGCCCAGCAAGAAGGTCTGTTCGACGAGATCGAGTATATCGACATTGTCGATTGTAATGCCGGTGACCACGGCAAAACGTTCGCAACCAATTTCAATCCGGAAATCAATCTGCGCGAAGTCACTCAGGACGGGCGTTATTGGAAAGACGGCGAATGGATCGAGGTCCCGGCCCTCTCCATCCGCACGATGATCGACTATCCGGAAGTTGGCCCGACTATGTCTTACCTCATCTATCACGAGGAAGAGGAAAGCCTGGTCAAACACATTAAAGGCCTGAAGCAGATCCGCTTCTGGATGACCTTTGGCGAAGAGTACATCAAGCATTTGGACGTGTTCAAATCGATTGGTCTGATTGGTCTTGAGCCGATCAAACACAAAGGCATGGACATCATCCCGATGGAATTCCTGAAAGACCTCCTGCCGGTGCCGAGCACACTGGCGGAGGGCTATACCGGCAAGACCTCTATTGGCGTCATTTTGCGCGGCACCAAAGACGGTCAGCCCGTGACCAAGATGATCTATAATGTCTGCGACCATGCCGAGACGAACAAGGAAGTCTCAGCCCAGGCCGTCAGCTATACGACCGGCGTCCCGCCTGTGGCGGGGGCCGCCATGTTCTTTAAAGGCGAATGGTCTGGCGCAGGCGTGTTCAATGTCGAACAATTCCCGGCCAAACCCTTCCTGGAAGATGTCGCTAAACGCGGCCTACCTTGGCATGTGATTGATGTCCCATCCGGCAAGCAGGATGATCTGTTTGAGGTGGAGACCTAACAGCACCCACCCGCCTCTTTCGCGAGCGGTGTGTGTGGAATTTCATCGCGCAGATCGTGCCCGTAGGTTGGGATTGAGTCCATTGTATGGAACATTTCCCAGACCACGCCTTGCGGATCTTTTGCCCAATGCTTGTTCGACGCGGCGTAGCAGCATTGCGCGCCCGGCTCCGGCAGTGTGGCCTGCTCTGCTGCGAGCAAAGCCTCGTTTAGAGCTTCCAGCTCGGCATCGCTGTCGACCTGGATGCCGAGATGATCGACGCCTCGGGTCGCGCCATCGCGCTGACTGACCGCCAGGTTGATTTTTGGATCGTCGAGCATCCATTTCATATAGTCCGGCTCATCGACGCTCGGCGCCTGCCCAAACAGAGCCGAGTAATAACGTTTCGTGGCGTCCAGGTCCGCGGCGCTGATGTGAATGTGTAAGCGTTTCATGAGGGCTCCATTTGAATCGAGTTTGAGGGTGAAGATGAGAAAACGCCTCGGCAGCAATCCTCCATCAGAAAACCAACGAGCCCCTGCAGGGCCGCATAGTTTGCAACGGAGACGAGCGTGCGCCCTTGTTTGGATTGCTTGATAAGGTTCGCTTCTGCCATCGCTTTTAGATGGTGACCAAAGGTGGTCGCGGGGATCTTCAAGTGGTCGCGCATTTGCGACACGCTGAGACCGCCGGCCCCAGCCTGAACCAAAAGGCGAAGGACGGCGACGCGGCTCGGATGACCGAGCGCAGAGAAGGCGAGAGCAGCGGATGTATCATTCATAATATCTATATATCTAGTTTTATAGTTATTTCAAGAATGATTTTGTGAGCCTATTGATTGGAGGCCTCAAACAGAGCATTCACGCAGCGAGAGAATTTGAGAGAGTCCAATGAAAGCACCCATCTGGAGCGGCCTATTCGCTGCTGTCGCAATGATCGTATCCGCCTGTTCGCCTACGAACACGGGAGCCGACAGTTCAAAACCCCTCTTCGTCGAGGCTGTGGACTATGCCGACTTCACACCCGCCGAAGGGTGCGACGCCGATGTTGCGAACGCCACTTATCGCGCGTGCATCGATCCGAATGCGTTGTACGCGGCTGCGGTTCAATCGGCGCAAGCCGCTGACAATCCATTGATGGTCGTCTGGGGCTTCGAAGAGTGCCCCTATTGCAAGAAATTCGCTCAAGACGAGATGGATCCGGAGAACCCGCGGACGATCCAGGATTTTGTGACCAATACGCTGTCTAAGAAACAGCGGGAAAGCCTTGCCGACAATGGCGCTGACTTTCAAATCAGCGTGCTTCACCTGCACGTGCGCGCGCCAGCTGGCGCCGAGCTTGCCGAGCGTCTTGGCGTGACCGACATTGCCCGCGAGCGCGGCTGGCACCGTGTTTGGTCTCCGTTTGTGAGCTTTACGCGCCCTGGCTCTGATGCGTTCGTCGCGCAAACACAGTTCGAACAGGGCGAGAAGCCGTGCAACTATGTCGACGATTTCGCGATCAGCCTTCAACAGCTCGACTACATCCCAGAGGATGCGTCGAAAGAGCGGCCCATGTGTGCAGCAGCTTAAAACCTGCCGCAAACCCATAAACTGAAAACCACAACGGTGTTCGACTTGGCCGTTTGAACGGCCTAAGCTGGCTGTATGTTCGACACCATCCTCTACGAAATTGAGAAGGGCCGCGCGCGGATCACGCTCAATCGGCCTGACAAATTGAACGCGATGAGCCTGAAAATGCAGGCGGAGCTTTCTGAGGCTTTGTGGGATGCAGATGCACGCACAGACGTCCACTGCGCCATTATCAAAGGGGCGGGCCGCGCCTTCACGGCAGGCTATGATCTTGCGGGCGGCGACAGTGTCCCGATCTCAAGACTGCAAGCCGAGAATCCCGACGCGCCTTATCGCGGGTCCCGAAGCGTTGACGACGATATCTGGCAGCTCGAACGGGCACAGCGATATCGCATGACGGCCTTCGACATGCACAAACCGGTGATTGCCCAGGTACATGGCCATTGCAAAGCGGGCGGTACGGACCTCGCCCTGCTCTGTGATATCGTCATCGTCTCGGATGATGCCGAGATCGGGTTTCCAGCGGGGCGAGACTTAGGGGCTTTGCCAAACCAGTTTTGGCTCCACAATTTAGGGCCGCAATGGACCAAGCGCTTGCTGCTCACAGGTGATACGATTTCAGGCACTCAAGCCGCTGAGATTGGCTTCGCTCTAAAATCAGTTCCGACAGATCTTTTGGAAGCAGAGGTCGAAGGGCTAGCTGATCGATTTGCGTTAATCGATCCCGATATCCTGGCGGCGAATAAGCGTGCAGTGAATATGGGCCTCGAACTGATGGGCGCGCGGACGCTGCAGCGTTACGCAGTGGAGAATGATGCGCGCGGCCACCAAGCCGCAAGCGCTAAAGCCTTTGTAAAACGCGCTAGTGAGGCTGGCCTCAAAAAAGCGCTTCAGGCGCGCGATGCGCCATTTGGTGACGGTCGGGTGAGAGTTCGCGGGCCGGAGCGGCGCGACGCCGAGGGCAATCTTCTCGGTGACGATGACTAAGGCTTAGACCAGCGCTTTGCGCATCCGCAGGATGGGAACAATCGTTCCGTCTTCGCTCGGCTGAGATAGGTCCTCGATAAACTCATATCCGCACGCTTCGTAAAGCGGACGGCCCGGCGCGGTAGAGCCCATTTCCATCGTCTTGAAGCCTTCTGCGCGTGCCGCCTCTTCCCCTGCATCGAGTAAAAAGCGGCCAATCCCGCGGCGGGTAAAGTCCGGGTGAGTGTACATGGCGCGGATTTTGGCGGGCTCAGTGCTTGGATCCGCGAGATCATCATCGCGTCCCTCGGTATGACTACCGCCATAAAGCGTCCGCCGCCGCGACCAGCCCCCACAGCCCGCCAGAGCATCGTCCACATAGACAAGAAAATAGGTTCCATCGTCGACGAGCAAAGTATCCACACCCATGCTCTCGCTGGATCGCTCAACTTGTTTCTCGTCTAGGAATTTCGGCAAAAGCGCCGCCATGGACGCTTCCATCAGGGCCTCGATTGCGGGGATATCGGTGCGCGTTGCAATTCGAAGATGCATTTTGTCTCTCATGTCTCTATCTGGAACTTTAAGGCGCGTATTGCCAAATGACAAAAGGAGGCGGGGGCTTGTCCGATCAGATTCCAACACCGTGCTTTGTCCTCGATCTGAAGCGCCTAAAATCCAATCTCGAACTGGCGAAACGTGTGCGCGATGAGGCAGGGTGCAAGATATTGCTGGCGACCAAAGCTTTTGCAATGCCAGCCGCCTTCCCGTTGATGCGCGACTATCTGGATGGGACCACCGCCAGCGGCGAGCAAGAAGCCCGGCTCGGCGCGGACACGTTTGGCAAAGAGGTACATGTCTACTCGCCCGCTTATGCCCCCGGCGAAGTTGAGCGGCTCAGCCAAATCGCGCAGCACATCTATTTCAACTCGGCAACGCAACTGGAATGCTTTGGCGCTATCGCCCGTGGTGCAGGCGCCAAGATCGGCTTGCGGGTAAATCCTGGATATTCAAACGCAACCCTCGGGGGCGACTTGTATGACCCTTGCGCGCCGATGTCTCGGTTTGGAGAGGTCGCGACAAAACTCGATCAAGTGGATTGGTCCGGAATTGATATTTTCCATGTTCATGCACTGTGCGAGAGCATGGCCGATGGCTCGGTGGGGCTGATCGAGCACGTAGCGGATCAGTTCGCGCCCTATCTGGAACAAGTTAGCACAGTCAATTTTGGCGGCGGACATTTCCTGGCCAAACCCGGCTATGAACTGGACGCCCTTATTCAGAGTATCAAAGCCTTTCGCCAGCGCTTTGGTGTTGAGGTCGTCCTGGAACCGGGCGGTGGTCTCGTCGTCGATACAGGTGAGCTACATTCCAGCGTGATCGACCTGCACTGGAATGACGGCGACATCGCCCTGCTTGATGCGAGTGCCTCTACACACATGCCGGATGTCCTAGAAGCGCCCTATCGTCCAGGCATTGTCGGCGCGGGTGATGCGGGCGAGAAGGCACATACCTATCGCCTCGCAGGTCGAACCTGCATGACGGGCGATGTGATCGGCGACTATTCTTTTGACACCCCTCTTAAGCCCGGCGATCAGATCATCTTCACGGATCAGATGCACTACACATTCGTGAAAACCAACACGTTTAACGGCAACCCGCTTGCCAATCTCGCTCTGCGCCACGAAGACGGCTCAATCGAAAGGGTGAGCGATTTCGGGTATGATGCGTTTCGGTCGCGATTAGGTCGCTAGCCGCCAGGGCGCGGCAGACACATGAGCTGCGATTGACCGGTGATCAGCAGCTTGCCTGAAGCGTCGTGAATGGCGCCATTGGTGCCCATTAATCCGCCCTCCGCTAGATCCGCGCTAACGGTCATGTGCAACCAATCCGCATGTGATGTCGGCCGGAAGAACCTATAATAGTAATCGATATTTGGCGCGATCCATGGCGAGGGGTCATCTTCGGGATGCGCAGGGTATTGCGCCAGCCAACCAAACGTATCGAGCAACACGATCGCACGCGCCGCATCCACAAAAGGATCTGTCGAGCATGCCGTCTCCTTGAATCGATAGAAGCCCGTCAGGTCTGGATCACGCGCTGCATCTCCCGGCATGGGCATTCGTCTTATGGGCCGCTGATCAATCCGCGTAAAAAAGTCTGGCTGGGGATCATTCGGGTGAAGCTCCCCCCAGCTTGGCAGAGTGCTCGGATCGGGAAGCGATGAGAGCTCCGTGACATCGTGCTCAATTCCCGGCAACTTGTCCGGCAAAGCCCAGATCTGCGCCGTAAAAATCAGCTTATCATCCTGTTTAAGATCAACTCGCAGGAGCTCACTGCGCCGTCCCTTTTTCAGGGTCTCGACATGGATATCCACGGCGTCAAACTTTCCGACCCGGACGAAGTGGCAGGTCATGCTCACGGGACGGGTTTGGTCCGTCGCTTCGCCCGCGGCCCGCAGAGCGAGCGCCGTAACATGACCGCCAGCTGGCCCCCAAAGCCCCCACTCTTCGCGAAACCACCCGCGCCACAGAGCCGGTCCAGCTTGAGTGAGCCGCGTCGCAACTTCCAAATCATCTGTGCGATCCATAGCGCCCTCAATACCTAGCATTTCAACCCTACCGATGAATTCGACAGATTGGATACTCAGTTTCCTAACCATTGGGCCTGACAAAATACAGCCTAATCCTCGCCCATCTTCTTCGTTTGAACCTTTCCCATGACATCGATCCAATCCCAATCTCGCGTTGATGAGACGCTCGCGCGCGTCTTGCCGCCGATCGAAGCTTGGCTAGGCCGGTTTCTCCCAGATCTCGTTACAAAAGGATTGGCGGAGTTTTTGGTATTTGGGATCAAACAAGCCTGGGCCTGTCTGTTCGGTGGACTGCTTTTGCTCGGCATGATTGTGACGAGCCTGGCCTATCCCGAAAATGCGCCGATCGCGCGCTATGATTTCCTGGTTCTCTATGCCATCGCCCTTCAGGGCCTGTTTCTGATCACCAAGCTTGAGCGCCCAAGTGAGGCAATCGTGATTCTGATCTTTCACGTGGTCGGCACGGTGATGGAGGTTTTCAAAACCGATGCCGGATCATGGATGTATCCGGAAGACAACCTGCTGCGGATTGGCGGTGTGCCTTTGTTTTCGGGCTTCATGTATGCAGCGGTAGGCTCATACTTTGCGCGGGTGGCGCGCGTGTTCGAGTTTCGTTGGAAACACTATCCGCCGCTCTGGGCTACGATGGCTTTGGCGCTCGGCATCTATGTGAACTTCTTCAGCCACCACTTTATCTGGGACGTCAGATACGTTCTGTTCGCCCTAACGGCGGTCATCTTTCTGCGTTGTCAGGTCTATTACCGCGTTTGGCGATGGCGCCATCAAATGCCACTGCTGCTGGGCTTCTTGCTGGTGAGCTTCTTCATCTGGATCGCCGAAAATATCGCGACCTTCACTCAGATTTGGCTCTACCCAGATCAAGAGGCGGGCTGGCATATGGTGTCCCTGCAAAAACTGGGCAGCTGGTACCTTTTGATGATCGTGTCTTGGGTCCTGGTCACCTTGGTTCACCGACCACAATCCGTGGATGAACCCTAAGCCGGACTGTGTTGAGGTTCCCAAAGTTGGATCGGGTTGCCCTCCGGGTCGACAACATTCGCGAACAATCCATTCGGATACGGATTGCCCTTATCCATCGTCACTTCGTTTCCATTCGCCCGCAGCTGCGCGACCATCTTTTCCAGATCGTCGACGCGGAAATTCATCATGAATGTCTTTGACGTGTCATCGCCAAAATAGGTCGTATCGTGCGCAAAAGGCGCGAACACAGTTGGGCCTTCATCCTGGTGCCAAGGCTGGGTCTCATAGTCGCTGGGGACCGGATCAATCCCGAAATTCTCATCATACCAAGCCGTCAGGGCCGCGGGGTCTTTGGCCCGAAAGAAGAAGCCTCCAAAGCCGGTAATTCTCTGTTTCTCTGCCATTTACACCACCCTCTTCTCGATCTGAGCCAACCAATATGGCCGAAAAAGAATTTGACGCAATGCGAGTTTGAGGTATCTGGGGCACACCTCAAAGGAGCTTTCGAAGAGACATGATTTAAGGCCACCGGACGTCCGGACAGTTTTAAACAGACACAAGCGTGGTCCAGCCGCGCCCTATTCTCTTATCTGAAAGACCTCTCATGCCCCGTTTACAGAATAAAACCGCCCTCATCACAGGTGCTGCCCAAGGTATTGGCGCCGCAATCGGAAAAGCCTTTATCGACGAAGGCGCTCAGGTGATCCTCACCGATATAGATGATGCCGCTGGACAGGCCTATGCCGATCAGATCGACGCCATCTATCACCATCTCGATGTGTCCTCTCAAGCCGATTGGGCCAGCGCCCTTGCCGCGCATCCAAAGCTCGACATTCTCATCAACAATGCCGGGATTACAGGATTTGAGTCTGGCGAATTTGTCCAGGATCCGGAAAACGTCTCACTCGACGCTTGGCACGCTGTGCATGCGGTAAACCTCGATGGTGTCCTGATGGGCTGCCAAACCGCTATCAAAGCGATGAAAGCTGCCGGAGCCGGAAGCATCATCAACATCTCGTCCCGCTCTGGCTTGGTCGGCATTCCGGGTGCGGCGGCCTATGCCAGCTCTAAAGCGGCGATCATCAATCATACGCGGACGGTTGCTTTGTACTGCGCGCAGCAAGGTTGGCGCATCCGCTGCAACGCCATCGCACCCGCCGCGATCCTGACCCCGATCTGGGAGCCAATGCTGGGTGACGGACCGGACCGCGAGGAAAAGATGGCGGCACTCGTCGCCGACACGCCGCTCAAGCGATTTGGACAACCGGCTGAAGTCGCGGCGCTTGCCGTCATGCTCGCCAGCGATGATGCGGCCTATATGACAGGCGAAACGCTCACACTGGATGGCGGCTTGCTGGCAGGGTCTGCGGCGAGCCCAGGTTAGGGCTTTCCAGCCTTCTTGACGGCGTCCGCCAAGCTGAACTTCCCGCTTCCCGGTTTGAGGGGCTTCGGTTGGCCAGCGGCGGGCGCCCATCCCGACAGCCAGACAATCTCAAAACTGGCGCGGACTTTTCCGTCATCATCGCGGAACCGGTCAAAATAAATCTCTGACATGCGCGCCAGAATGCGGCGCGAGAGCGGCCGTCGCTCTTGCCCTTCGCGCGGGGCGAACGCAGCTTGCTCGCCCATTCCTTTCAGGTCTTGGAGCAGCTTCATCGGATGGCTATATCGGACCGTGACGCGCTCGACATCAGCAACCGGCAGAGCGAACCCGGCGCGCTGCAGAAGACCCGCCATATCTTGCAGGCTTGGTAGCGGCGACAGGCGCGGGCTGACCCCGCCGGTGAGTTCGCTTTCAGCTTCGATCAAAGAGCTGCGCAGCTCACTCAGCGTCCCGCCACCAAACAGAGACGCGAGAAACAAACCATCTGGCTTCAAGACGGTGCGGATTTGGCTAAGCAGGCCGGGCAAATCATTCGCCCAGTGCAAAGCGAGCACACTGACTGCCAGATCGAATGTATGCGGCTCGAAGGGCAACTTCTCTGCCGCCATAGCGTGCCGATCGACGCCTGCATCTGCTATAAGAGCAGACATAGCGGCGGATGGCTCAAGCGCAGAAATTTTGTGCACATAGCCGCTCTCTCGAAGCGTCTCGATTGCCTGTCCTGTATGGGAAAACAGGTCGAGTGCATGCTCAAACTCACGCGGACTATCACGGAGTCTGTCTAATAATTGAGTCGACTCCCTGACCTTAAGGAAGGCATACTGCTCGAAACTAGAAGACGCGCGATCCCGATTGCGGATCCAACGCGCGCGATCAAACAGCACTGGGGATGGAGACGGCGACATGAGTTCCGATATGCACTGGACCGAGCGATCCGCAAGGGCGGGCCTGAGGTCACTTGCGAATTTTGTCTGGCCGCAGCGCTCCATCCTGACCGGTGAGCGCCACCATGGCGACGGGGTTCTCACCCCGGAAGACTTTGCCCACATCACCTTTTTGAATGGCGCCGGGTGCCGCGCGTGCGGCACGCCACTTGAAGTGGACTATGGACCGGAAAGCCTTTGCGGCGCCTGCGCCGCCAAAGCCCCGAAATGGGATCAGGCCCGCGCCGCTATCGCTTATGATGATGTCTCGCGCCAAGCGATCCTTGAGCTAAAACATGCAGGTCGGCGCGATGGTCTCAGTGCGATGAGCAATTGGATGGCGATGGCTGGCCGCGATATCCTTCCTGACACGGACTGGCTGGTGCCGGTGCCGCTTCACTATCAACGCCTCGCCTCGCGCGGGTTCAATCAAGCTGCTTGGCTGGCGCAGGGGGTCGCACGCAAAACAGGGACGCTTGCCCTAGTCGATGCGCTGTCCCGCAAACGGAATACACAAACTCAGGGCGGGCTGACTGCAAGGCAGCGTCAGCGCAATGTTGCAGGTGCCTTCGAAGTGCGAAATTCGCGCCTTGGACGTATCAAAGGCAGCACGGTGACTCTGGTGGATGATGTCCTGACCACAGGATCAACCCTCGCAGCTTGCACCAAGGCCCTCAAAAAAGCTGGGGCAGCCCGCGTCAATGTGTTGGTGCTGGCCCGCGTTGTAAGAGAGGCCGATCTTACCATATAAGGGGCGAACCGACCGCAAAGGACGCCCAAACATATGGCTCATGTCACCATCTATACCCGCGCTTTTTGCCCTTATTGCAGCCGCGCCTTGAGCCTGCTCAAGCAAAAAGGCGTCGACATGACCCATATTGATGCAGGCATGGACGCAAAGAAAAAAGCCGAAATGATTCAAAAGTCTGGCGGGGCGCGAACCTTCCCGCAAATCTTTGTCGGCGACATCCACATTGGCGGCTGCGATGAGATGATGGCGCTTGAACGCTCTGGTAAGCTTGATCCCTTACTTCAGGCCTGATGATCAAATACGCGCTCATCTGTTCCGATTGCGAGGCGGAGTTCGAGGCCTGGTTTGCCTCCTCCGAGGCCTATGACAAACAGTCCGAGCGCGGACTTGTTGAGTGTATCCAGTGTCACGGCACAAATGTGGGCAAAGCAATTATGGCGCCCGCTGTTTCCGGCACGAAGAAATCCAGTCCGCCAGATCCGCAAAAAGTCTTCGGCAAACTCGCCGCGAAAGCGCGTCAGCACGTGTCAGAGAATTTTGATTATGTCGGCGACGGGTTCGCCACTGAAGCGCGCGCGATGCATTATGGCGAAACCGAGCATAAGCCGATCTGGGGTGAGACCACGGCAGATGAACGCGAAGCCCTAAAAGAAGAAGGGGTTCCAGCAGAACCCCTCCCTCCGGCCTTTGTTCCGGCCAAGCCTCCTGATGAGGACAAGCTCAACTAGTTGGCCGCGATGAAGGTGAGCAAGTGCTCGACAAGCTCTTCCGGCTTGTCTTCCTGAACAAAATGCGCGCCGCCTTTGATAATCGTGTGCGGTTGGCCGACGGCGCCTGGCACCGTGTCTTGCCAGACCTTCTCGCCGCCCGCCGTGACTGGGTCGCTATCGCTAAAGGTGGTCAGGAATGGCTTTTCCCATTTGGCAAAAACTTCATCCATGACTTTCTGGTTTTGTCGCAGCTGAGACGGCACCATCATTGGGAAGATACGGGTTGCAGCACGGTAGCTCTCATCCGGGAACGGGGCCGCGTAACCCGCGAGCTCAGCATCTGACAATGCACGCGATGTACCGCCTTGGAACAGGGTTTCCAGCGTGAAATTTTCAGAGTGGCGCGCATAGGCAATCCAGCGCGGAAAGCTAAATTTGCCGTCTTCGCCCGCTATACTGTCGGGTTTGCCCTCACGCCAGACCATGAACCGCACCATCGGGTAACCAATCCAGCCGCGAATCCCGCTCTCTGCCGGTAGGCCCGTATTTGAAATCATGATCCGGGCATAACGATCAGGGTCTTCCGCAACCATGCGCAGCCCAATCAGACCGCCCCAATCCTGAGCAAACAGGGTCGCCCCTTCGAGGCCGATCTCACGCGCAAACGCGGTCATCACATCGACATGCATCTGATAGCTATGATCGGATTGCTTGAGCGGTTTGTCAGACTTACCGAACCCGACAAGGTCTGGTGCTATGACGCGGTACCCCGCCTCCACCAGTGGCGGAATCATATGCCGGTAGAGATAACTCCAGGACGGCTGGCCATGCATCAATAGAATGGTCTGCCCATCGCGCGGGCCTTCATCGACATAGTGAATGCGGTAACCTTCAATTTCTACATAGTTGGGCTCAAACGGATAATCGGTGAGATTGGCGAACCGCTCATCCGGGGTGCGGATGGTTTCCGCTGTTTTCCAGCTCGTAGATGCCTGAAATGCGATGATCAGAATCACACTCAGAATCAGCAACGCAAGAATGATCCCCAAAATCCACTTTATCATCATGACCTCCTGCCAATGTGTCTTGGATTGAACATAGCACATGAGATGACATTTCGGCTGCCAGAATCTAGAGGCGTCGAGTACGGAACCGTTCAAAACTGAATTGCCGTTTTGCGAATAGTCGCTTCCTGCACAACTCAGGCGAGCGAAAACGCGCAATGCTAGCTCACAGATTTGTTATCACCACTTTGTGTGGTGCGGCGTTGCAATAGCGCGCCACACAAGCTCTGTGAATGAATGGAGACTCGACCCCGATCCATCGCCTGGCGGACCCTCGATCGCCTGTTACCTCCAGGACGGTGTCGCTGATATGCTAGCTCGGCAGTTTCAGATCATCAGGGTCGGAGAGGCTTTCGAGTTCGAGGTCATGCTCTATGGCGGCGTCCGGTGCGGGCTTCGGCCTCTCCTAGTCGTTCACTCAATCGAATTTCCCATTCCGCCCTCAAGGTCCTTTTGTGAGGCAATGCGCGCAGCAGGCCTGCAAGTGATCTTTGTACGCCGCGCTGGGTTCGGAGAATCGTCGCCGCTGCCCCACGCCCTTCTGACAGATAATCTGATCCGCTCCGGTGCAACGGCTATGGCCGAGGCCGTGATGATGCGGCAACTGATCTCGAAACTCGGCCTCAATAACGCGGTTTTGCTGGCCATGGGCAGCGCCAACCTGGTTGCTTATCGACTGGTCAAACTGGCCCCTGAAATCACGTTCACAGTGTTCGCCAATCCGGTCTTCAATCAAGACATTTTCCAAGTATTCACGCCGGATTGGTTCCGCGCCATGCTCAGGCAGATCGTAACCAGCAAAGGCGGCCTGAAAGTCGCGGTGCAGGGCATGAAACTGCTCATTCGAAAGGATCCGATCGCCTTCTACAATCATATCTACAACAAGAATTCGCACGACTTGCAGTACATTAGCGACAATGCCGATGATTATCGCGAGTCAGGTGGTTTCGCGCTGAAGACAGATCCGGCGCAGCTATTTTACGATGCAATCATGCTGCTGGATAAGGACCCATTATTGAGAGACGGATATTTTACCGAGACTGAGGGCACGATTCTGATTGGTAGCGAGTCCCTAGAATATTGGCGATCCGAAATGTATCTCGAGGCGGAACGCGTTGGATTGCCGGTAATCGAAGCCCCCAAAGGCGACCTTTTTTGCGCTTATACCTCGCCTGGAACGCTTATCTCAGCCATTGAGCCCCACCCTAAAACCGTACAATACGCGCTGGCTTAATGCTCCTGTCATGTGACAATGATCACAGACGTTTAGACCAAAGCGTGAAAAAATGTTGCAATCTGTAGTAGTTCTAGGTTGCAAATGATTTCAAACTGCGTGACTTTGAGTTAATGATCTTAGAAAGACAGAGGACGGGAAGCGATTGATGGGGGATCACAGGCTCTCAGTAGAAGACATCGAATATGTTGCTGACATGCTTAGGGCGATTGCTTGGGTCAAAGACGAATTAGGCCCCGTCTCAAATGAAGCCATTTCAGATTTGGAAGCCAGTTTAGGATCTGCCGAAGCTGCGCTTCGACGCATCGCCGCTGAAATGGAACGCTCGGTTACAGCCAGTGTAAAGTCTAACTAAAGCGCTGCGTTGCAGGTTCTTGATTGCCAGCCATCAGAGCCCGGTCTAGATCGGAAGAAACGATTGATTTCTGGGAGGTTGAGGCATGGCAGACGCGGCTGCGGAGGCACAGACAAAAGGATTTCTCGGCTGGGTCGAGCGAACCGGCAATAAATTACCGGATCCGGTTTTCCTATTTGCCTATTTTATTATCGCCCTCGTGGTCATCTCGGTCATCTGCGCCATGCTCGGCGTGAACGCGCTTCTAAATGACCAAGTCTTAGGCGGCATGCCCGACAGCCAAAAGGCCCGTTTCGGGATTGGCGATGACGGCATTATCAGCGCGGTCAGCCTGCTCGCGGCAGAGAATATCCAGAAGCTCTGGGTCGAAATGCCGAAGACGTTCACGCACTTCCACCCCCTCGGCTATGTGCTTGTCGTCATGCTTGGCGCAGGTGTCGCCGAACGCTCAGGCCTGTTCGCTAGCGCCATGCGGTCCGCCGTACGCGGTGCTCCTGTCTTCTTGCTAACGCCCGTCGTCGCGCTCGTTGCGATGGTGGGCAATCATGCAGCAGATGCCGCCTATGTGGTTCTGATCCCACTGGCAGGCGTGCTGTTCGCCTCTGCAGGCCGCCATCCATTGGCCGGTATTGCAGCGGCCTTTGCAGGGGTCTCAGGCGGTTTTTCAGCCAACCTATTCCCGGGCCAACTCGACGCGCTTCTTTACGGGATCACAGAAGAAGCCGGTGAGATTCTTGACGCTAGCTACGACGCCAACATTGCAGGAAACTGGTGGTTCATCATTGCTTTGATGCTGATTTATTTGCCCATCATCTGGGCGGTCACCGATAAGATCATTGAACCTCGCCTCGGCACTTGGAAGCCTTCAGAAGGGGCAGATGCGGCAAGCTATGCCGACGAGGACAAACCTCTAACCCCTGAGCAGAAGAAGGGGCTGCGCAATGCAGGCCTCGCTGTTCTTGGGGTTGTCGCACTATGGGTCCTGATGACCGCTGGCCCAGGCACACCGCTGTGGCTCGACGGCGAGGGCACAGAAGGCATGGAATGGTATCAGCGCGCCGGGCCACTCTTCCAATCCCTGGTTGGCGGTTTCTTAGTCCTCTTTCTAGCGGCCGGTTGGGCGTATGGCGCGGCGGCTGGCACGATCAAGAACCACCATGACTTGGTCAATATGATGTCTGAAGCGATGAAGGATATGGGCTACTACCTAGTTCTGTCGTTCGCCGCCGCACATTTTGTTGCAATGTTTGGATGGTCGAACTTGGGCTTGATCAGCGCGGTGCACGGCGCCGCAGCGATTGAGAGTTCTGGCCTGCCCTTGCCGATCCTGCTTGGCCTGATCGTCTTGTTCTCTGCCATCATCAATCTGTTCGTCGGCTCAGCGTCGGCGAAGTGGGCGCTGCTGGCGCCGGTCATGGTGCCGATGCTGATGCTGCTCGGCGTGTCTCCGGACGGCGCTACGGCGGTCTACCGCGTCGGCGACAGCGCCACGAACATCATTACGCCATTGATGGTCTATTTCCCGCTCATCCTCGTCTTTGCGCGTCGCTGGGTCGGTGATTTCGGGCTCGGCAGTTTGACCGCGTCCATGTTGCCATACTCCGTTTGGATGTTGATCAGCGGGATCCTGCTCGTCGTGGCCTGGACCTATCTCGGCCTCGACCTTGGACCAGGCGCCCCAATGGCGATCACTTTGGGTCAACCAGGTTAAAGCCCCAGCTCTAGCTGTTTCGCAGCAAACGCCTCAGGGACAGGCGCCTCCAGCGCGAGGGCCTGCCCGTCCGGGCGCGTGATCTCGAGCCGGGCGGCATGCAGCATCAGGCGCTCGGCGCTCTGCGTACCGGTCCCGTAAATCACGTCGCCGAGGATCGGACAGCCTAGATGGGCAAGGTGCGCGCGGATCTGATGCATTCGCCCCGTGAGAGGACGCGCCTCGATGAGCGCTCCATCATGGCTGCGCTTTAGAAGCGTCCAGTCCGTTATGGCCGCATCCGCGCCTTGATCGACTAGGCCAGGCGTGACGGACCGACCTGATTTTTTCAACGCCACCTCGATCCGGCCTTGATCCCCTGGCGGGAGCGTGCCCGCCACCAAAGCGAGATAGGTCTTACGCACGCGGCGTTCTGCAAACTCTGCCGATAAGGCCGCCATTGCGGGTTTGGTCTTGGCCGCCAGAATGAGCCCTGACGTGCCTGCATCGATGCGGTGAACCAAATGCGGCCGCTTGCCGTTTGACCGCGCGAACGACCACAGCAAGTGATCAAGCGACGTGCCGCGATTGCCGCGCGTTTGCACAGCAAGCCCCGACGGCTTGTTGAAAGCCAGAACATAGTCGTCCTCGTACAGGAGAAGACCGCGCACATAGGCCTTCTGATCGTCTGACAGGTTCGGGATTGGCCGGTTTTTCATCCTTGCCCTTTCAAGGCGGGCTCACAAAGGCGCTACGTCACCCTTGGACAGAAAGCCCGCTTACGATGACGGTCGCGATCATAATCAGCGTGATGCAGACGGTCCAACTGATTAGCAGAAGGAAGAACCGCAACCCTGACATGAAGGCGCCCGCCGACCCCGCGACGGCCAAGCTGCGCCAGACATAGTAGAGAAACCAAAACAGATAGGCCCACAAGAATATATCCGGCAGATAAGACCCTGCAGTCATGAAGAAGGCGCCGGTCACATAGACCCAGGAGTGTAGGTGCAGGGCGTGGATCGCGTGATCATATACATACAGCTTTCGCCGCCATATGTGCAGAATGCATAGAGAGAGAATGGTCATCGGGACCAGCAAGATGCTCAGCCTTGGTAGCCAGTCTTCAAGCTGAGCGCTGAACTGATCTGGGTTTTCCAGAACCGCGACGACTTGGTTTTCAATGTCTTGGCGAAACCACTCGTCGGATGCGTTGACTTCTATGTTCGCGCGTTGGAGCCGTTCGCGCGCGGTTTCGGGTATCTCGCCGACAGCAACATCCTGTCCTTCGCGGATGCTTTGGGTGATCTCTTCGCGCGTTTCGTCGTCGATATTGATGTACTGCCCAGGCGGGACGAGTGCGAATAAAGCGAGATAGAAGACAAGGCTGGCAATCAGGAATAGCCGAAAGGGCGGCACATAGCGCGCTCGCTTGCCGGCCGTGTAATTCTTGGTCAATCGACCTGGGCGGAACAGTAAGACCGGCAACGTCCGCGCCAGGCGTCCGTCGAACGTGAACGTGTCAGAGATCGTCTCACCGACAAGCGATGCGATCGGCCGGTGAAAGCTCGCGGCAAGTTGACCGCAATTCGGGCAATACCGCTCTTCGACCATATGCCCGCAATTCTGGCAGGGCTGGCCTGACAAATCGGCTTTTTGGCGCGTCGATAGCCCGCCAAGCGAGGCTGCCCCCGCCGTTTCGAGTTCGATTGACATGGTCCCTCCCCGAACCTGCCTCTATTCGGCTTCGGTCGTCTCCTCGCCGACATCAGCGGGACACAACCAGCGAGACCGGTGATTGTCCTCAGCGTTTTCCGCCCAGCCATCCAAATTCGGGTTCACCAGGTTTTTGGTGACCTCGAACCACATTGGCGTGATCGGATAGTCTTGAAGCATAATGTCTTCCGCCTGGGCGAAGATCTCAGCGCGTCTTACGAGGTCTTGTTCCTGGCTCGCCTGTTCCAGAAGCGCGTCATATTCCGGATTGGAATAGTTGCCGTAATTCTGCTGACCTGCATCGGAATCCAGCAAATAGAGATAGTTCAGCGGATCATTATAGTCGGCAAGCCAGCCGCCATCAGCGACTTCGAAATTGCTTTGGCGAAGATCGGCGTAGAGCACTTTCGTGTCTTGGCGCAGAATTTGAGCATCCACCCAAGGGGCAATTTCATTCCAGTTGGCTTGCGCGACGGGCGCTGCTTTCGGATTATCGCCAGTCGAACGGTGCTTATACTCAAAGCGTAGCGGATTGTCCGGGCCGTAGCCTGCTTCTTCGAGAAGCGTTCGGGCCTCAACAAGGCGCTCAGGACGGCTCATGGATTTCCAGTAGACCTCCGGGCGCTCCGTTTCGTAATTGGCAATCCCAGGCGGGACGAAACCATAGGCCGGGATAAAGCCAGGTGTCAGAACATTATCGACCAGGAATTCGCGATCGAGCGCCATAGCAAGCGCTTTACGGACGCGAACATCATCAAACGGAGCTTCGCTGGAATTGAAACTCCAATACGTGGTCAGCAGGCCTGGCGTTGTGCGCGTCCAGCCTGGGAAGCGACGGTCGAGCTCAGCTTTGCGCCCACCATCGAAATTATTGTTGATATCAAGATCACCCGCTTCCATGCGGCGCTCGACAGCGGCCAAATCTTCCAGCTCGAAATAGCTGACGCGTTGGAAGCAAAGCGTATCTGCCTCGTAAAACATCGGGTTCGCATCGACGACCAGCTGGTTCCCGGTTTGCCAGAATTTCAGCTTGTAAGGCCCGTTCACTTCAATGTTCTCAGGTTGGACCCAGGCCTCACCATACTGTTCGACAATGTGCTCTGGCACCGGGAACGTCGTGTAATGGGTCAACAGGCCCAAGAAGTAAGGCGCTGGCTCTCGAAGCGTTATTTCGAGCGTCTTGTCATCAATTGCGCGCACACCCAATTCCTCAGGCGCGACGCGGCCTTCATTCAAGGGCTGGGCATTTTTGATGATATAGAGCAGCGATGAATACTGCGACGCAATGGCAGGGTCCTGAATCCGGCGCAGCGCATAGACAAAGTCATTTGCGGTCACGTCGACGCCGTCTGACCAGGTCGCGTCGATCAGCTCGAACGTCCAAACCAGTCCGTCTTCGCTTGTGGTCCAGCTTTTCGCCATGGCCGGGATAACTTCACCGTCTGCAGCGTGCTGCATCAAGCCATGGAACATGTCGCCAATAACAATATTTTCCCAAGCTGCTGAGGATCGATGCGGATCGAGCGTGTCGACTTTTGCGGAGATCCCGCGTCGCAGTGTAAGCGTGTCATCTTCGCCGCCACCGCCGCCACATGCTGTGACAACCAGAGTGAGCGACAGGGCGGTGCCCGCTAGAAATTTGTTCAAACGCATCGATAGGTCCTTTTGAAAGAGATATCGGAATTCACGGAGACTGTTTCAGACAAAAACCACTTTGCCTAGGTCAAGGCTGTCGCAACTGTAATGTTCGTGGCTAAGCGCCCTATCGTCGGCGGAAAAAGCCAACAAAGCCGAACAATCCAGCAAGCAGGGAGCCAATCCCGCCAGCAACCACCGTGATCGGGCTAATCGATTGGGCCAGCGCAATCGCCTGGCCAATCCGAGAGACCTCAACCTCGACCGAGTCTCGGAAAGTTCGCAGCGGCAAAGCCTCATTATCCATCAGAGCAAACATTTCGATCACCAGCTCTTGATTACCGACCGCCATTGGCGTGACTTTCCAGCGCCAGACATTCTCGGTCAAAGGCGACACGCGCTGCGTTGCCGGTGTGATCGCTTCGACGTCAAAAGCCTCGCCAGAGACCAGGGCCTGAACTGTATCTGAGATGCGGGCCTCACCCTCAACGATATTGCCGGTGCCAGGCAGCGACTCTAGCGCGTCAGTATCCCCTGTCGCATCGAGCGACAGCGTCACGGTAAAAGCGCGCCCAAACTGAGCCGATTTCGGGGTTTCATGGGCCACCGGAACCGTGCGAAGCGAGGCCAGAAAGTCATCTGTCTGGGCCGAGGCGACGCCGACCATATCGTCAAACCCAGGCTGTATCGTGATGCTTCGGGTTGGCTGCGAGGATGGCGATGAGCGTGCCACCGGCGGCTCCTCGCTGTCCATGGCGAGATCGAAGCCAACACTTCCAGACGGGGGCGGCGCGCTTTGCACAGCCGTTCCTTGGTCCTGCATATATTGATAGCCCCCATAAGCGAGCGCTGCGCCTCCGATCAGGATCAGCAAGAACGAGAACAATCTCAGCATCACAGACCTCCACCTCTCTTAGCCTTGTAAGCTTACCCCGGCATTAGGGGAAGAGTTAACTGAACCTGCTTTGAACGAATTAGCCGTCGCCCTCATCAAGCTGATTAGGGGCCTTGGCACGACCGGTCTGTTCGTCACGCATTTTAATGACATTCTCAGATGTCGTCGGCGGCGCTACAATCTCCGGCGCATCCTGCTGTTGCATGTACACAGTTCGGCTCGGGAAGGCGAAGCCAGTGCCCGCCTTCTCAATGATCTCATAGCAGACCATCGCAAACTCTTCTTTGATCGCCAGCCACTCGCCCCAATTGGTGGAATGGGTGAAGCAATAGATCAAAAAGTCGATAGAGCTGTCATTGAACCGGTCCACACGCACGAACAGCGCCGCTTCCGGCGGCTTGGCGAACCGGTCATCATTCCAAAGCCAGGCTTCAATCTCATCGCGGATATATTTCAGCTGATCGACCGAGGTACGATACTCCACCCCGATGACCCACTTAATCCGGCGATGGCTCATGCGGGAAAAGTTGGTGACGGGATTATCCGCGAGCTTGGCGTTCGGCACAAAAACCGGGCTTTGGTCGAACCGGCGCACCAGGGTGGAGCGGAAATTGATCTTCTCGACGGTGCCTTCAACGACGCCGTCGACCTTGATCCACTCGCCAGGATGGAACCGCTTTTCCGACATGATGAGAATGCCCGCGATCAGATTCTTGAACAAGTCCTGCGCGCCGAGACCGACCGCGATCCCGAACACGCCAAGGCCCGCGATCAAGGGCGCGATGGCGATCCCCCAAATCTGCGCTACGGCGCCAAAGCCCAGCACGATCAAGATGATCTGTAACAGCTTCACCATCCAATCGATGATCGCCGGTGACAGCGTGTCTCGGAGGTCGATAAAAATGAATTCAAGCGCGTTCACAGTCCGGGACAGCGTCCAGAACACAGCGAGCGTGATCACCGACTGCAAAACCCGATCGGCGACATCGGCCGCAACGCCGGACACCTGCGCATATTGAAGCGCGAAATAGATTCCCAAAATGACCGGTACGATCCGTAGCGGCGTTGAAACCGCTTTGACCAAAGCATCATCAAACTTGGTTTCGGTCCCACTCGCGGCACGGGCAATGCCGCGTACGACGATACGCGAGAAAATCCCCCGAACAATCAATGAAAACAAGAGGATCGCGAGGATTGTTACGATCTGGCCATAGGTGAACCCGTAGGCGCCCTCGTTCCAGATTCGAGAGACATACTCGATGGCTGTTTGCGCCCAATCGGGCAGATTAGACGTCAAAACGACGGGGAGGTCTGAGGTCGATTGCACGGCAACACCTATTGTCTAGATTTCCCCCACACTCAGGCGGGTTAGTTAGACCGTTCTTTTGTAGCGGTAAAACGAAGATCGGGATTTTTTTCCTGGGCGTACCCGACATCCCAAGCGTTCTTGGCGAGATAGACGGGTGCATCGTCCAGGTCTGTGCCAGACGCCGACTTATTCTTATCCAAAAACGCGTTGAGCACTGCCTCATCATCGCAATGGATCCAACGCGCAACATTGTACGGCGCAGCCTCGAATACGACATCCAAGCCGTACTCATTGACCATCCGTTCGGCCATCACATCAATCTGCAGCGCTCCGACAGCGCCAACAATCATGTCAGAGCCAATGCTTGGCTTGAACAGCTGTGTGACGCCCTCTTCCGCCAGACTCTCAAGCGCCTTGCGCAAGTGCTTGGCTTTCATCGGATCCGTGGACCGCGCGCGGCGTAGGATTTCCGGCGCAAAGTTCGGAATGCCCGCAAACTTGATGTCGCCCGCTTCAGAGAGACTATCACCTACCCGCAGCTGGCCATGGTTCGGCACACCAATCACATCACCAGCATAAGCGGTCTCAGCGATCTCCCGGTCTTGGGCGAGGAACATGAGTGGGTTGTGGACATTGATCTGTTTGCCCTCAGCGGTCTTCAAACGCATGCCGCGCTTAAACTCACCTGAGCAGAGCCTGAAAAAGGCGACCCGGTCACGGTGATTGGGGTCCATGTTCGCTTGGATCTTAAACACGAAACCGGCGACGCCTTTGTCACCGCGTTCAAGCGTGTGCGGCTGGTCTTTCTTCTCGCATGTTTGTGGCCGCGGCGCGGGCGCGAATTCTTCCAAGACCGCGAGCAATTCGCCGACACCGAAATGGCGCAGCGCAGTGCCGAACACGACCGGCGTCATGTGACCTTCCAAGAAGGCCTGCTTGCTAATCTGCGGCAGCATCTCGCGGGCCATCTCGCCGCCCTCTTCCAACTCTTCGAGCGCGCTTGGGTCGACATCAGCGCGCACGGCGTCGAGATCGACACGCGCTGACTCGCCGGGGGTCAGCCCCTCATCAGCGGTCTTTTTCGAATAATGCAAAAAGTCGCCGGTCCGCAGATCAACCATACCACCAAAGCGCTGGCCCGATGCGGCGGGCCAATAAAGCGGCGCGCAATCAAGCTGTAGCTGATCCTGGATTTGGTCGAGCAATTCCAGCGGGTCGAGCGCTTCCCGGTCCATCTTGTTGATGAAGGTGACGATCGGGATGTCGCGCAAGCGGCAGACTTCGAACAGTTTTAGCGTTTGCGGCTCAATACCCTTTGCGGCATCGAGCACCATGATCGCGCAATCGGCGGCGGTCAGCGTTCGGTAAGTGTCTTCAGAAAAGTCTTCGTGGCCCGGCGTATCGAGCAGATTGTAGACATTGCCGCGAAACTCAAACGTCATCACCGAGGCGCTCACTGAGATGCCTCGATCCCGCTCAATTTTCATCCAGTCAGAGGTCGTTCGACGCCGTTCGCCGCGCGCCGCCACTTCGCCGGCCATACGGATCGCACCGCCCGCGAGGAGCAAGTTTTCCGTCAGCGTCGTCTTACCGGCATCCGGGTGTGAGATGATCGCAAACGTCCGGCGACGGTCGGCCTGTTCTGACAATGACATGGACATTCTTGCTGCGCCTCGAAATTGATCTCAGCGCGATCTAGGAGGTTTCGCTTGCGGCTTCAACGCGTGCGTCTGCGGAAATCACAATAGAGTGGGATCGAACGTGTTGATCAGGCGCGAATGCGGTCGACTTGATCGTTCGCTGCGCCGCGCTGGTAGGCTTCCAAGACAAGCGGTGGGACGTCCCGCAAACGCGGCTCAACATCGCCCGATGCGGTCGGCTTCAAGATGAGGCTATTAGCGCCCGTCTTGGCGATGATCAGCGCTGCAATGTCGGCATAGAGTACAGGATTCGGAGCGGCGCTTGCCTCAATCTGATCTCGATAGCAGGCAGTGGCAAATGCCACAGCATCTTGCGCGCGCAATTGCCGTGGGTCTCCGCACCCAATCTCGCGCCAGCGCTCCAGCAAGTGCGCTTCTGGCGTTGCGACTTCGATTACCTTGTCATTCAACAGAAACAACATGGTTTAACCCCCTTGTCCAAGGCCCATGTCGATGATTTGCGGTTAATGAAGCGTTACGGATCTGTTTTATGACGAGTTTTCGACAGGCTCGGTCAAGAAGTGGCGCCCGGCTCGATCCTCGATTTCGATCACCCAGGTATCCTGATCGCGGCTGCCCGCCCTTTGAAGATACTCATCTGCACTGGCTTCATCAGGTCCGACATTCTGGCTCTCCAGATCAACAAAGACGCGGGCTCCCTCCATTGACGTTCGCGGCACATAGACTTTTGCGCCGCCCCGCAGATCAGCGATCTTGAGCACGATATCCCCGCGTTCACGATCGCCGCGCTGTAAGACGAACGCCGCAGCGCCTTCAAGCTGGGCCCGTCGGATAAGCGCCTCAACCCAGAGCGCCGTCGGCAGTCGTTCTTCAATCATAGCTCACCAAGCTTTGCGGCACCGCTTTTGCATCCACGCTAAGGATTAACACTTTGTTTACCCTGCGGGATCGCACAGAATTGAACAAGTCCGCTGTCTTCAAGGCCGTCTTCGCGGTCATATCTATGCCCCTGGTCGTAAGCGCGGCCAGCGCTGCGAGCCATGCGATCAAGCCTCCTCCGGACTCCAGCATCTATTCTTGGCCGTTCCTGGCGTTTCTAGGGCTCGTCATTCTTGGCGCTGTCGCGGCGATTATTTGGGAAATGCTGTCCGATAAGGATGCGTCTTAGCCTATTCGGCGGCGCGGCGCTCGGTTGCCGACAAAGCCGGGAAGGTGACCAGCACATGTGTGCCCTCACCAGGCGCCGTTTCAATTCGAACTTGTCCGCCCTGAAGTTCAGCCAAACGTTGCACCATAGCCAGACCAAGCCCGGTTCCGGACCTGCCTTTCGCGTTTCGACCCTGCGCAAACGGTTTCGCGATCCGCGCTAGATCCTCGGCATCCATGCCGGCGCCTGTGTCGCGAACACTGAGAATGCAAACGCCGTTCTTCTCAAACGTGTGCATCGTCACCGTATCGCCGCGTGACGAGTATTTGATCGCGTTGGAAACGAGATTATCCCAGATCCGGCGAATGGCGCCTGCATCCGCGAGCGCCATGACTTCGCCGTCGCTTCGAAGTTTCAGGTCCACACCAGACAGCTCGGCAATGCCCTCCGATTGCCGGAAAACGCTTTCGCCGCTGGCGGCGATATCGAGCGGCGAAATATCAAGCTCATAGGTGCCAGCCTCAGCCTTCGCGTATCCGAGAATGTCTTCAACCAGGCGCATCAACGTATCGCCGCTCTCACGGATCAGCGATGGATAGTCCTTATAGGCCTCCGGCAAAGGCCCGCGCAGTTCGGCATCCATAATGTCGGCAAAGCCAATAATCCCGTTCAGCGGGCTTTTCAGATCATGCCCCAAGCTGGCAAAGAACTGCGTTCGTTCCAACAATTCAGAGCGAGACCCTGATGACTCCGCATCAGCGGGCAAGACAAAGATCAGCTCACCCGCGCTGGTCGGCGCGCGAAGCAGGTTAAAGTTTCCGCCAGGAAGCGTGATGGTCGCCTGGTTTTGTTCACCAAGGGTCGGCACAAGTTCTTCTAGAACGCGGCCCACTTTCAATCCTGGGATGTATTCTGATTGCCCCGTATGGGTCCGAATCCGCCCTTCTTTCGATACACTGAGAATAAGAACTGGATCATTTTCGGTCACCAAGGGCGTTGGCGTCTCTGACGGCTCAGCGGGCTGAAGGTCCGAAACAGGCTTTGACCCCATCAACAGGGAAATGGTTTGAAGAATAATGAGTAGGGTTAATATCGCCGCCCCGAGCCATATTCCGATGAGACCCCCGGATAACATTACAGCCAGCGCGCCAATTCCAGCAACCGCCGATCCGATGACCACGACGAAAGGGTTAACCGGGAATTCCCGATCTATAGGTCCTGTCTTAACGGTATGGTCAGTTCTATTAGGCATTTTCTTAGCGTGGATTCATTAAATTATCGGTCAGAATCCAAAATTCATCAGACACTGGTCTATGCGCGACGCAAGAGATGGGCCAAGGTCGAGGTCGTAGAGTTAGGGAGCTATTCATGACCATAAAAACCGCAGTTTCGGCTGTCATCGCGATTGCAGGTCTGACCCTACAAGCGACGGCGCAACTTGTCACGCCAGCCCCGCAAAAGGTGGCTTCAACGTCAGCTCAATCAGATCCGCTGGCACAGGCCGCGGCGCTCTATGCGACCTATCAAGGCGATGTGACAGACGTTAAAACAAATGGCTTCACCTCTGCTGGCGATATTGAAGATTCGCTCAATAATCTCGGCGGACACAACCCAGAGCAACTGACTCAAGGCTGGATGGCTTATTCGGCTCTCGTCGCCGCTCAGAACCCAGAGTTTCGCGCTGCCGTACTCGACATTGAAGGCTATTATGGCCGCGACATGCTGATGACCGGCATGCAGAATGATATTCGCTATGCTCGCACGCTCAGCGGCGGCAACTCAGCGGTCGATCAAGCCCTCACTGCCGTGAAAGCCGATAGCACTCGCCTCATGGGCGCAGCCGCTTTCGTGAAAGAACAAGCCTATAGCCTACAAGGCGCTGGCTGGGCGAAAGGCCGCCTTGGCAATTCGAAAGCCAAAGCAACCAGCCTTTTCGCATCCACACAATCAGGCATCCCAGCGCGCGGCAGCCTGGTCCAGGCGATGCATGCGCCTGAAATCAACACCGTGTTCGAACAAGCCGGTCAAGCGGGCGCCCCATCTGTTTGGGAAAGCGTATCCGGCGCCGCCAGCACGATCCGCGTTCCATCAGCCGTCACCAGCTTGGGTCAAACCAATCGCATCGCACGCGGCAAAGAGCCGATCGCTGATCGGATCACGACACTTGCAGCCTACCGCATCCTGAGCGCTGACCCGAGCGACGCGAACTCTGTCCGCATGGCGATGAGCGAGCGCGAGACCCAAGGCTGCCTCAACATGGCAAACTTGAACCTGCAGCAATGTGTTGCTGCTGCGCACAAGCACTATGAAGTTCCGTTCTGTATCGGTGAGCACGCGCTCTCAGATGTCGGAAAATGTATCGGTAAAGTCTCAGGGTAAGAGACGCCGGAAACTTCTCCATAAGATCCAACTTTTGAACGCCCGGACCTGATATAGGCTCCGGGCGTTTTCTTTAGGCTACCAGCCGCCTCCACCACCGCCGCCGCCGCCACCACCTGAGAAGCCGCCACCGCCGCTGCCCGAGCCGGAGCTTTGCGGTAGTGATGACGACACGCCGGAACTCATGCTGGACATAACGCTTGATGTCATCCGCCCCATCGATCCAAATGAGCGGGCGCCGACATTTGACCAGGCTGGTTCATAGGATTTCGCCTCTTCTGGGATGAGACGCTCGAAATGCTTGGTCCACGGTTTTTCGACACCTAAGGCCACGGCATAGGGCAAAAATCTCTCATAGCGCTCCACCGTCATGGGCGGCGGTGCCTCACTACCCACTTCGACGGCGTTCAGCTGCAGCTTTTCGGCTTTTTCCATATAGAGTCGGAAGCCTTCTAAATGAGTCCGAACGGTTTGTCCGCGCCGTGTTGGCGCTGGCATCAAATACATGAACAGACCATTGAGCCCGATCAGCGCAAAGATCGCGAGCGTATGCCACCAAGTCCAGTAAGAGTGCTGCAGGATCGCAAACACAATCGCAAAGACCGACAGAACGCCTCCAACCACGACATAGATCGGGTTCCATTTGAAATAGGCGCTGCCATAGCGGTCCGACAGATCAGACTGAAACTTCGAATAGGCAGAGCTAAAATCGGCATCATAGTCTTCGCCGAGCGTCACACTGTCCCGCTGATCGAAAAGGTCCGTATAGAGGTCAGCAATTTCAGGGGCGAGATCGGCGCTCGTGTCATCTGAGAGCTTGGTCAGTGTTGTCTTCTTCTTGTCCTTTGGGTCCACGTCGATCCGAACCAGGTCTTTCGTGCCGAGATACATCAGGCTTGCGATCAGGGCATTATGGCCGGACAGCATGCGGTAGAAGATTTGATGCGCCGCAGCGGGCGAGTAACCCTCTGGCGGTTCGTATTGCGGGAATACTGGCCCCTTGGTCGGATCACGCCCGACGCGGTCGAAGCTGCGATAGTAGAAGGTCAGCAAGGCTCCAAATGATAGTAGCAGCGCCGCCAAAGACCCATTTTGAGCCCACCATAACCAACCTTTGTCGGACCAGGATGGCGGATCAATCACCCCCTTTTCAAGGCCGATGGAAATGGTCAGCCCTTCACGGCTGCCCAGCGCTTCGGTGGTCTCGAAATAGTGAGCATCTCCGGTCCAGCGATAATTGGCATCGCGCGCAGACGATCCCGACTGACCTGTATAGATATTGGTCTCTGTCACTTGCGCGCCCTCTGGCAAGGTCACGCGCGCCGTTGCGGACCGAATTGGAAACACCCAATAATTGCCGGTCACGTTCCAGTAGAACTCATCCTGAGCGTCGAAATACGCGATCTGGTTTTTAACGCGATAGCGGATCTCGTAGACATGCTCGCGATGCTCAAGGAGGCGATCCGCATCGCCGATCCGCACGCGAAAAGCATTCCCCAGTCTTTCACGATCATAAGGCTCTTTCGCCCCATCCCGGCGGACATCGAGTATCTTGTATCGATAGGGCAGCTTTCCGCCAGTATCATCATCCCGATAAAAGGCCGGTAGGTCACGCAAGATCCCACGGCGAATTTCACGCCCCTCGACATTGATCGCAATTCTCTCGGTCACAACGATGTCGCCGTTCTGCTGAACCTGGATCTCGACGTCAAAGCTTCTGATTTCTTCTTGAGCGCTCGCGGCAATGCCGAAACACACAAGGGCGGTAAGGGCGGCTATAAAAGCCCGAACCGCGCTCAACTATCCGCCCCTAGGTCCAGCGATGGCACCGCTCTGTCAGCCATCGTAATCTCAAAAAAGTGCCGGCGCCCAAACCCAAAGGGCCCAGCGACGAGATTGCCCGGAAAACTCTCGACAGCAACGTTCAACTCACGCACCGCGCCATTATAGAAGCGCCGTGCCATCTCAATTTTGTTTTCAGTATCCGAGAGCTCGTCTTGCAGATCTTTGAAGTTCTCGCTGGCTTTCAGGTCGGGATAGTCTTCTGCCAGCGCTATAAGCTGCCCCACCGGTGCCCCAAGCGCGCTTTCTTTACTGCCCCGATCGCCAGGATCATCGCCCGCTTGCAGCGCCGCGTTGCGCCGCATGATGACGTCTTCGAACAGTTGTCGCTCATGGCTCGCATAGCCCTGAACCGCGGTGACCAATTGCGGAATGAGATCAGCCCGGCGCTTCAGCTGAACATCAATATCGGCCCAGCCATTGTTCACCATGTTTCGTTTGGCGACCAATTGATTGAACAAAATGATCAGCGCCGCCAACAATGCAACGACCGCACCGATACTTATATAAATCGCTGTCAAATCAGCCCCCTCATAGCTTGTCTTCAAAAGACGAAGGGCACCCTATGACAAGTTTGCGTTTGGATGAAGCTTGATTAACTCGCGATTTCCCAACTGCCGAGCGCACTGTCCATAATCGACACCGCCTCGCGGACATCGGAATCCTCAATGACCAGCGGCGGCGCCAGGCGCAGCACATTGTTTCCAGCAACACCGACGAGCAGGCCGTGTTCACGACATGCATTCTGGACAGGTTTTGGCAGCGCCTTCAATTGCAGCCCCGTCAACAAGCCTTTGCCGGTGACGCCATCAACTTTATCAGGGTGGCTATCAGCGAGCGATTTCAGGCCCTGCGCAACCGTACCGGATACGCGGCGAACATTTTCCAGAAATGCCTCATCAGAAATGATATCCCAAACGACATTGCCCACGGCCATCGCGAGTGGGTTGCCGCCATAGGTCGAGCCGTGGCTGCCGGGCTGCATCACAGACCCAGCCGCTTCGGTCGTGAGGCAGGCGCCGAACGGGAAGCCGCCGCCGACACCTTTCGCGACACACATAATATCCGGCTCAGCGTCAGGCGCCCATTCGTGCGCGAACAGTTTCCCGGTCCGGCCCATGCCGCACTGAACCTCATCATAGATCAGCAAGGCGCCGCGCTCGTCGCAAAGCTTGCGCAGTTCAGTCAAACAGGTCTCAGGAATGGCGCGCACGCCGCCCTCCCCTTGCACGGGCTCGACGAGGACCGCAGCTGTCTTGTCCGTCACTGCAGCATCAAGCGCATCGTGATCGCCGAATTCAACCTGGGTGAAGCCAGGCAATGCAGGACCGAAGCCTTCAAGATATTTCGGATTGCCGCCAGCATTGATCGCGCCGAGCGAGCGTCCGTGGAACGCCCCGCTAAACGTTACGATCTCATAGCGTTCGGCATCATCATTGGCCCAATGATATTTGCGGGCCGTTTTGATCGCACATTCGATCGCTTCGGTGCCAGAATTGGTGAAGAAGACGCGATCGGCGAATGGCAAGCGTTCGCACATTTTGCGCGCGAGCTCTTCGCCGGCAGGGACGCGGAACATATTCGAGGTGTGCCAGAGTTTTTCGGATTGCGTCTTGAGCGCATCCACCATCGCTGGATGAGAATGCCCGAGCGCGCTCACCGCGATACCCGCCACGAAGTCGAGATAGGATTTTCCCTCTTCGGTGATCAGACGAACGCCTTCACCGCGCTCAAACGCTTCTTCCGGAGGACGGTAAACCGGCATGATGTGCTGACGTGGATCGGACATGTTTTGCTCCTGTCTGATTCAAAATTTGGCGTTTTCGCCTTTCGGCACGCTCTGCCAGCCTATTTTCGAAAGTCAACTCAGGAGATGAATCCAGCAAAATTTGACCGGATAGGTTACATTTGTCACATTATCGTTCTAAGATCGAATACGATCCGTGGAGAGATTTTCCTTAACAGATTTTTAGGAAGAAAATGTCGATTCAGGATTGACGAAAAACGATAAACTGTTATTGTTTTTCAATAATAAATGATCTGGCGGCTTCCCTAACCTCTCTCCCCCTGAGCGTCGCCCGGTTGATAACTCTCACTCCATTCATCTTGGCGACTCCCTCTGGGGGTCGTTTTTCTTTGTGGAGTGTGTGCGGAAAGCGGAAAAGAAAAAAGGCGCGACCGGTTGGTCACGCCCTGAAAAGTGATTGCAGCGTTTCCTCCCAGAAACTTGCCTTTTGTGTATTGCCACTTTGTCGCAGCGCGTCAAGCGCTCTGTGACAGGTTCTTAACAAAATTTTCCAAGACAGCGTTGTCAGAACTGAAAACTTGGTTAATCGTTGCAATTGCTACAGTTTGCGCGCCTACCTCTGCGAGTGCTCTGGCCGCATTACTCGCGTTTTTTGACGTACACAGAGCGATTTGGGCGCTGACTGGCGTAAGATCGAAGGCCTGGATCACTGATTCTGGAATCGGGCAATCCGATTCTATACGTACTTGCTCCCGCGCGGCGGCGGTTGCTTCGATACTGCCAGAGAATACAGCTAAGGTTTTGAGTGCGTCCGACGACCAATTCGCCCGCAAGGACCCAACAAGCGATGCTTCACTCTTGAGAATGACCCCGTCGTCCAAGACTTTCAGGTCATTGGCCTTCAAGGTTGAGCCAGTGGACGTGATATCTACAATCACTTCCGCCGTGCCCGCAGCGGGCGCCGCTTCGGTTGCACCCGGGCTTTCGATGAGCCGATATTCGCCCACCGCTTTCTCGGCAAAGAATTGCCGGGTCAGCTTCAAATACTTTGTTGCCACACGCATTCGGCGGCCATGGCGTTGACGGAACAGAGCGCCCGCTGCTTCTAAGTCCGCCATGGTTTCGACATCCAGCCATGAGGCAGGCACGGCGACGATCACATCAGCGCCGCCAAAGCCAAGCCGGCGCATGACGTGCACATCTTTGTCGAACGTATTGGAGAGATCGTGCAGCAGATCCTCGCCAGTGATACCGATATGCAGGTTTCCCGCGATCAGTTCCTCAGCAATTTCACGCGCCGAGAGCAGCATGATATCCGCATCCGGAAGGCCTTTGAGTTCAGCGCTATAGCCGCGCCCACCACCTTTCTGGCGCAACTTAAATCCGCTGGCGCTGAGCCAGTCTTCAGATTTTTCCTTCAACCGGCCCTTAGAGGGGATCGCAATAGACAGACGTGTCATGATTGATCTCCCAACAGGCTCTCTACGCGGTGCGGAATGATGATGCCTCCCAGCGCGGTGGCGTCAACGTCGCCTTTCGATAGATCCGACAAAAGCGAGTCGTAGCGCCCGCCCGCCACAAAAGGGCGCTGCATGGCGGTTTCGTCCGCGCCTGCCGCAATCTCGAACACGAAGCCATCATAATAGGTAAAACGCCGCCCGAAGCGCGTCGCAAAGTGCGCTGTCTGCGTAAACGTCGAATTCAGCGTCAACAAACGCTCCGTACGCTGACCGAAGCGCACGAGTGCAGCCTCAACACCTGTAAGGCCGCCATCCTTCGCGATACTTTGCAGCGCGGCAGGCGCCTCGGCGAAGGCGACATCTAATGTTAAGACGCGTTCCAGAAGCTCTGACTGTTCCGGCGAGATCTCGAATGATGCGCTAATGGTCGAACGTGCGTGCAGACGTTCCACAATCTCATCGGCTGAGCGATTACCAACCGGACGCACGCCGGTAATGGCAAAGATATCATCGACAAAGGCGGCGATTTCTGTCCGGCTCATGCCTGAAACGCGGGCTGGCAAACCGCTCTGGTTGCGCTTCTGGCCTGAAAGGTAGGCCCGGACACCGCCTTCTTGCCGGAACGCTCGCTTCAAGCCAGCTGAGACATCTTCGGGAAATCCGAGCGCATCGACAAAAGCCGGAAAAATGGACAAGTCCCCGAAGCAGGTATGTCCCGCATCAACACCGCAAGCCTCACTTGCTTCGATAAGGGTTTGAAACAACCAAACGTCATGCTCCACATCGCTCGGTGCGCCGAAACGCTCCAACCCAACCTGCTCGTATTCAATTGGATCGTCTTCGATCGCGGGCAGGCGAAATACGGGGCCGCGATAGCGTCGGCATGTTTCGCCGAGATCTTTCTCTCGTCGCAACCCGCATTCTGCTTGCGCAACTGGCAGGGTTAGGTCCGGCCGAAGAGCCCATTCGGTCGCTTGACCGTCCACAAAGGTACAAATCCGACTGCGCACCGCCTCGCCAGAGAGCTCGAGCGGCACTGACGCTTCAATGAGCAGCGGCGGTTCAACAAACTCGCCGGCCTGTGCCGCGATCGCGTTCATCGCTGTTTCGGGGACGCTCATTAATCCGCCTCCACGATATCACGAATGCGCGCGACCATGTCTGCACGCGGGGCCTCTAGCTGCCCGGGCCGCGCTTCGCGATATTCCTGATTGCTTTCAATCGCCGCGGCCTGGCGCGCGCCCTCTTTTAAGTCTTTGATGGTCACGACGCCTTTTTCGAGCTCATCTGTCCCAACCATAATCACGGCTGGGGCTCGGCGGCGGTCTGCATACTTCATCTGAGGCCGCATGCCGGAGCTGCCCATATAAGCCTCTGCTCGAATACCCGCTTGGCGAAGCTCCGTCGCGAGCTGTAGCGCGATGGCAGGATTTTCGCGGTCCATGTTGAGAACGACGACCGGTCCGTTCAGCTCATCGATCTCACCGCTGATTGAAAATGCTGCTGCAAGGCGACTGATCCCGACCGAGAATCCTGTTGCGGGAATTTTTTCGCCCGTGAAGCGAGCGACCAAATCATCATAGCGCCCACCGCCGCCAACCGAGCCAATTCGGACGGTGTTTCCGTCTTCGTCTTTGGTCTCTTTCAGGAGCTCAGCCTCGAACACAGGCCCGGTATAGTATTCCAGGCCGCGAACGATGGATGGATCAAACTTTACATCTGCTTCTGGTGTTCCGAGCGCTGCAAGGGCGATGCTGATCGCTTCCAGCTCGACGAGCCCAGCTTGCGCATCTTCGCCTGTGCCAACCGCTTGGCCAAGCGCTTCGATCGTCTCGCCCCGCGTGGCGCGTCCCGCTTCAGCAAAGGCCAGCACGCGTTTCACGCTTGCTGCGTCTAGGCCGGCGCCTTTGGTGAAGTCTCCGCTTTCATCCATGCGGCCTGCGCCGAGCAATTCGGCCACGCCGCTCGTGCCGAACTTGTCGAGCTTATCAAGCGCCCGCAGGATGGTGAGACGGACCGTTTCCTCGGTCGCGCCGACGCCCTCTAAGACCGCGTTGAGCAAACGGCGCGTGTTCACGCGAATGGCAAATTCGCCGTCTTCTGCGCCGGCCGCCCGCATCGCTTCAGCGGCCATGGCAATCATTTCTGCATCTGCATGGGCGCCCGCTGCACCGACCGTGTCCGCATCGCATTGCAAGAATTCACGGAACCGTCCTGGTCCGGGCTTTTCGTTGCGCCAGACGGGTCCAGCCGCATACCGGCGATAAGGCTTGGCGAGTGTTTGCCAGTTCTCAGCGGCAAATCGCGCGAGCGGCGCGGTCAGATCATAGCGCAGGCTCATCCACTGCTCATCATCGTCCTGAAGCGCAAACACGCCCGCATTCGGACGATCTTGATCCGGCAAGAATTTTCCCAGCGCATCGGCAAATTCGAAGGCGCCCGTGTCCAGGCCTTCAAATCCCCACTTACGATACACAGAGGTCACCCGCTCAATCATTGTTTGCTCGGCGTGGATCAGGCCTTCGCGCTTGTCCGGAAACCCGCGCGGTTTTCGAGCCAGATCAATCGGTTTTGGCGGCTTTTGTTTGCCCATTTTATCGCCTTTGCATTCGGTCGCGCTCCGCATAGACGAAGCCGTGGTCAGTGTGAAGGTTGCGAAGCAAGAGGCCAGCCTCTGTTTCGATCAACCAGAATGGAGATCGGTGAACGCTCAGGGTGTTGGCTCAAAACAGCTAAATGAGAAAACAAGGAGGCGCACCGAGATCATTCGCGCCTCTGGGGACGCGTCAGGTCTTTGGATGAAGATGATGCATAATTGTTTTCATGGCGCGCACTTACTGAACCTATCCAGACCGGTCAAGCGGCAAATCCTATGCGGCACGGTCAATCCAAGGCCGATTCGATGAAAATTCACCGATCCGATCAACGCTATCTTATCGACGTTGGGCTATAGCCAAAATCGGAATTGAGCTGAGTCTTTGATACGCCTGTTTGCCCCCCTCGGCGCCCTCTTCCCGAAAACCCAGTGGGTTCCGGATGATGGCAGCCTGATCCTTTCGACGGAGGACATCCACCGGCGTCGAATGATTTATGTCTCCGTTTTCGCCTTTGTGATGACGGCGGCTTATACCGCGCTCCAGATCTACCAGTTCGACTTTGCGATGACCGCGTGGTTCAACCTGGTGACGGGTGCGACCGGATGTTTCCTGTCATTATTTGCGCTTACGGTCAGCCTTTGGCGACGCCGTCCTGAACCCTATATTCGGTTTCTTCTCATGTGCTTTTCCGCTCTGCTTTGGAGCGAGGTGTACTTTTCCGGCGGCGTGACGGGCTATCATATCGGCATTTTGCCACTCTTGCCCGTCGTGGCGGCGATCCTTTTGACGGCCCGCGATACGATTATGTTCACGGTCTTGAACGTCGTGGTCGTAGCCGCGCTCGCGATCCTGTCGCTCAGCGACGGCTATTTCCCTGTCTTAGATATCACAGCTGAGACGGACACCCTGTTGAGCGGGTTCATCGTCGCCATCTCAATTATTGGCTGCGGCGGCGCTGCGGTAATGCTGGTCCAGCAAAGTGAGAAGGTGAACCGCCAATTGCTCGAACTGGTCGAGTATCAATCGCACCTTGCAGCCCATGACCACCTTACTGGCCTTGGCAATCGCATAAGCTTGCAAAAGCGTTTCGAGAGCCTCGCTGAGCGTGAGCGCTTTGATATCCTATTGATCGACTTGGATGGGTTTAAAGCCGTCAACGATACCCACGGACACAATGCCGGGGACTTCTTGATCAAAGCCATGGCCGATCGCTTGCGTGAGGTGACCGATGATCAAGACTTGCTCGTACGTCTTGGCGGCGATGAGTTTGTCATTCTGCTTGAAGACGTCGACGGAACACTCGGAAGCGTGCGCAAATACGCTGAGTATCTGATCGATATTGTGAGCCGCCCTTATCGCTGGCAGCAAGCCGTGCTGCGTGTGTCAGCCTCGATCGGTCACGCGCGCTTCCCGCATCATGGCGCAAACCCGAGCAAAGTGCTCAGCCTCGCAGACAAGGCGCTTTACGCGGCCAAAGATGCCGGTAAAGCGCAGTGTATCACTTATGGCTCTGAGACCTATCTAAACCTCAGTCAGGAGAAGCCTTCTCGGCCTCAAAGTTCTGAATCAAAACGCAAAGTTGCCGCATTCACCCCAAATCTGCGCCAAAAATCCGGATAAGAGTGTATATTCTACAAAGCCGGGGCTTCCGGCGGCACTCGAACCATGGTTCAACAGCCAATTAGTCAGAGCCCAGGTAGAAACTGGGTTTGGAAGCAAAGGGCTGAACCATGACAACGCTTGCACTCGTAGATGATGATGAGAACATCGTCGCCTCTTTAAAGATCTTCTTTGAAGCTGAAGGGTATCAAGTTCGCACCTATCATGATGGATTGACTGCCCTCGGGGCGCTCACCGACAGCCCGCCTGATCTCGCAATCCTTGATGTTAAAATGCCGAAAATGGATGGGATGGAGCTGCTCAAGCGTCTGCGTCAAACGTCGGAACTTCCGGTCATTTTCCTGACCTCGAAGGATGAAGAGATCGACGAAGTGATTGGCTTCAACATTGGCGCCGACGATTTTGTCCGCAAGCCATGCTCAAACCGGCTTTTGTCCGAGCGCGTGAAAGCCGTGCTGCGCCGCTCTCGCTCCGCAGACTCGGCGCCGGAAGAAGGCGACGTGAAGCCGATCGTTCGCGGTCGCCTGACTTTGGACCCGAACCGTCACTCATGCTCTTGGGACGGTCACCCCGTTCGCCTCACCGTAACAGAGTTCCTGATCCTGCAAGCGCTGGCGCAACGGCCTGGGTATGTGAAGTCTCGCGATAATCTCATGGACGCAGCGTATGATGACCAGATCTATGTCGATGACCGCACGATCGACAGCCATATCAAACGCCTGCGCAAGAAGTTCCGCGAAAGCGACAAAGAGTTCGATGCGATCGAGACGCTATATGGCGTCGGCTATCGCTACAATGAGAGCTAAAGTAGCCGCTTCCCATCCTTGAGATCCGGCTTTATTGCTCGCTCACGAGGTTGCAAAAGCCGCTTGTTAAACAGCGGTTGGCGATATCGCAACTCACTTTAATGCCATCCATCGAACAGTCACAACGCCCGAATTCTGCGGGATTGTTGCATTGCGGGACCAACGTACTGGCAAGTTTGCGATAGCTCTCAGACTGTGTCGTGACTTCAGCTGAAGCTTTGCGTGCTGGTACGCAAAATCCAGCTTCCAAACAGTTTGCGACAGCAGCGCAAGACGTGACGACATCATTCATATAGCATCCGCATCGACCAAATTCAGCCGGATTCTGACACAGCTGATTCATCGCCCTCGTCACGGACATAAACTCACTTGAATCCGTCGTAACGCGAACCGCGTCAGCAGGTTGTTCGTCCACCGATACTGAGGCGCACGATGCCAAGCTTAGCATCATGCTAAACAATAGTAATTTTATATTTTTCATGAATTCCCACCCTTGATTATATAGTATTCATCATACCACGGAATGATTTATTTGTTTAGATCTATAATTCTTCAAAAATTCATGCCTTTACAGGTTTTGATCCCGGCGTTGACTGAAAGCTTGTGATCGCTCAAGCTTACCAAACTGCCGATAGTCTTCGGTGAAAATTGGGGGGATACATGATCAGAGAAAGTGTCAACGTCGCTGTCGCAGGCTTACTTCTAAGCGGCTGTGGCGGCGCACCCGAGGCAGCCGATCCATATGCGGACCTCGCAGAGGATTCACTTCTGGTTCGCTTCGACGCAAACCCGGACATCGCGGCAGACGCGTGTAATCCAAACATCCGCTACGCCATGCGCACGACCCAGGAGAGCGTGCTCCTGAGCGTCAATTTTGAGGTCGTCGATCAGAGCATTAGCGGCTCTGGGCTCGCGATCTTTGATGCCGATCAAACCGGCGTGGCAACCAATACGGGCGAGCTAAACATGTTCGACCCCTATCCCCTGCCCTGTTCAGAGCTCACGGTTCGCGTGATGGAGATCACCTGTCGCAAAGACGACCAGGATCCCGGCGAACCTTGTCCAAACCCTGTGTTCGAGGGCACAGAGATGTTTGCAAGCTTTCGCGGCTTGCCAAACTATTAGTTTGCCAGTTTGAGCCAGGCACGTGCAGCAGCCAGCGCAGACTTAATCTCGTCTTTGCAGAGCATGTCGGCCATTTCCTGGCGACAGACTTTCGCGTCATCAAAACCTTTGAGCACAGCCAGGTTGAACCATTTGTGCGCTGCGATCAGGTCTTGCTCGCAATCAACGCCTTCTGAATAAGCCAGGCCAACGCGGTATAGCTCTTCACCTGTCGCGGTTTCACAGTTCAAACCGGTCTCTGGTGCAATATCAATCGCCAAATCTGAATATGGCATCTTCTTTTCCTCTCGTCATTTGAGAGGTGCCCGGCTCTAGTTTTCTAAAGTCCGGGACACCCACCATCACAATCACCAATACCTCGGCGACAGGCGTGAGATTGCCGGACAGGATTTGCATTAAGGTTAACGGCTAGAGCTCTGAAATGGCGGTGTCTTAATGAATCGAGGGTGCGCTGTTAACTTAGTGAGAGAAATACGGACAATTACCGTTCATACGTCATGAAATTGCGCGACTATGGCTAATCTTGCGGACCGAAGCGAATTTCTCATTTTTGGTATGCCCAAAACTCAGATCCGCAAAATCGGTTTAAAATCTGATGGCAATCGCAATCGCGTCTGGAACTTGTTACATGAGCGATATGTTGAACCGACTACCCCCTTTGAACGCGATTAAGGCCTTTCACGCGGCGAGCCGTCACTTGAACTTGTCACGGGCGGCAGAAGAGCTCGGTGTGACACAAGGCGCCGTAAGCAAACAAATCCTCGCTTTGGAAGACTTCATTGGTGCCAAACTGTTCGAACGCCTGCCCACAGGACTAGAGCTGACCCGCGAAGGCAACTCCCTCAAAAACGTCACTTGGCCAGCTTTTGAGCTCCTGCTGTCTGGCTTCTCGCGATATGAACGACGTCCGCCGCGCTCGCAAAAGGTGCGGATCTCGACACTTGCCTCTTTTGCTTCAGCAATCTTAGCGCCGCGCCTCAGCCGCTTAGAAGCCGAGTTTCCGGATGTGCAATTTGAGATCCTTACCTCCGATCGGCTGCTCGATCATGCGAGAGAAGAGATCGATTTCAGCATTCGCTATGGACAGGGCTCGGCGCAAGATCTGCAATGTGAGCCAATTGGATCGGCCAACATTATTCCGGTCTGCGCTCCAGGCATAACGCTCGACCCGCAAACCCTGCTCCGGTTTCAAGTGTTCGCGATCAATGAGTGGCGCGCCTGGGAAGCGGCAAATGGCGATGCCCTCACCCGCTACGGCCAAAGTCTCGTGATTGAGGAATTTGTTGTCGCCTTAAGCGCCGTACTGAATGGGCAAGGCTATGCCATCTTGCCCGAGCTTTTGGTACAAGAACACTTAAAGACCGGCCAGCTAGAAACCTTCGGTTCACCCATCACCAACTGGCCTTATCAGTATTATCTCGCCTTTCTGCCACAAGCCGCCACGCGAAAGCCTGTTGCGCCGGTGATTGAGTGGATGCGCAATGAACTGGCAGAGCTGTCCAATAAGTAGAGGCCAAGAGAAAAGCTCATAAAGGCGTTGCGTAAGGATCGATTTTCGCCGCACGCACAGCATGCCATCTCCCCGGTCCCGTCAAAGACGCGGGAAACAGGAGATGACTATGAAACAAGTAATGAAGCTCATTTTAATTGGCGGTGCGTTGCTAATCTCAACTCCATTTGGGAGCGCTGAGCGGAGCGAGCCTATGACCGTCGCATTCAAATATGATCGCACGGCATCAATCGAAACGACCTTCAACAAGGCCAGGAAAACGGCACGAAAAGCTTGCCAAATAAATGGCCGGCTCGTGCCTCTGAAACGGGTTCTGGAGCGCGATTGTGTCACCCCTATGCTGGAGCAATTCGTTCTCGGAACAAAAAACCAGGACTTGGTCGCCTACTATGAGGAAAAAACTGGCAAGCCTATAACTGGCAATCGGTTCGTGGCTTACTAACCCGGAACAACCGCAGCAATTAGCCGAGGCCCTGGTGCAGCAATCGCCTCTGCCAGGGCCTTGTCGAACGCCTCGGCGGTCGTCGCCTCAACCGCTGGAACGCCTAGACTGGTCGAGAGTTGAACCCAATCGATATCCGGTCCGCCAATTGATAGCATGTTTTTGGCCGTCGGGCCTGGGTTGCCAGCGCCGGTTCGGTACAGCTCAATATTCAAGATGCGATAGGAATGATTGACGAAGACGATCGTCGTCACATCGGCGCCTTCTCGCGCCATGCTCCATAGCGCTTGGTTCGTATACATACCTGCACCGTCGCCCGAAAGGCAGATCACTTTACGATCGGGCGCAGCAATCGCGGCGCCAAGCGCCAATGGCATACCCTGCCCGATGGCGCCGCCGGTCAGCATCATCCAATCATGCGGTTGCGCGTTCTGGGTCGGCAGATAAGACAGCAATCCATTCGATACACCATCATCTGAAACGAGCGCATTCTCCGGCATATGCCGCGCGAGGCTTTGACCGACGCTTTGCGCGGTAAGATCACCGGCCGGCGCATCTGGCTGGACTAGGGTTTCCACAGGCGCAGCGTCAGCCGCATTCATTGCGGCGGCGAGTGCACTGAGTGTTTCTGCGCTATCGGTGCTGGCATCGCCGAGATCCAGCAGCTCGCAACCTTCAGGAACCAGAAGGCTCGGTTTTCCAGGATAAGAGAAAAACGCCACCGGAGCACTCGTCCCGGTCAAGATCATCAAATCGCTACCAGCAAGATCATCCATAGCGCCTTCAGCAAAATACTGCATCCGCTCCGGCGCGAAGACGCCTGCGCCGCGCCGCATCTTGCCGTAGAATGTGTCGGTCATAACGCGGACACCGGCCGCTCTCAGACGCGCTGCGCTTTGCAGCCCTTCTTCGGTCAGCGCAGTCCCATTCATAATGATGACGGGATTGGAGGCTTTGGCGATGGCGTCTGCTGCCGCCTGGATCCGACTATCGGAAACCTGACGCAGAGATGGCACAGGCAATTGCTCACCGAGCTTGCCCCCTTCGAGCCAAGCGCTGTCGGCAGGCAATAAGAGAGAAACTGGCCCAGGTTTGGGGCCAAAGCTCGCGGCATAGGCCTCCGCCGCCAGAGTGCCTGTCTGATCGACTTTATTAGCAGATTTAATCCAGCGCGAGTTCGGGCCAGCAAGGCCGACAATGTCTGATGTTAAAGGCGCATCATATTTGAGGTGCGGCACGGCATGGTCGCCAATGACATTGATCATCGGCGTGTTTGCGCGGCCAGCATTGTGAATATTTGCGCCAGCATTGAGATACCCCGCGCCCAAGTGCAGCAAGGTCATCGCAGGCGTACCAGCCACCCGCGCATAGCCATCGGCGGCGCCCGTCGCGACGCCTTCAAACAAACACAGGACGGACCGGATCCGTGGCTCACCATCAAGCGCGGTCACAAGATGCATTTCGGAGGTTCCAGGATTGGCGAAACAGGCTTTGACGCCATGATCGGCGAGCGTTCCGACCAGCGCCTGTGCTCCAGTCATCTTACTTGCATCTTGATCGCTCATATCCTGCCCTCTTGATTATTGCGTGTTTCGCAAAGTCTGTAGCGCGGCAGGCGAGAAAGAATAGACCCTATCAAGATTCAAGACGGGACGACACAAGGTCGTCCCGTCAAGGTCCGTAGACAAGCCACAAAGGGGATATGGCTGCGAGGGAACCGAGGTTCGCGCCTCGCGGGAACTATATCTGCCGTCAAACCCCGAATTTCAAGCCATCTAAACTAAAGACACGTGTATTTGATCTGTATTCGACTATTACAGAATAATGACACCGCCCTCAGGGCGAGCATCATAGAGCTTGGACACATCCTCAGATCGCAGGCTTTGGGCCTTGTTTTGATTAATGTATCCCTTTTCGGTGATCTCACCGGCGTCAGCCTGCGGAGGTGTCGCTTGCAACAAAACGCGCGCAATCCGACTTGCTGCATTTGGGTGCTGCTGATTATGCGACGCAAGACCAGTGCGCACCGAATCAATCACTTTCGGATGTTTGGCCAGCTGGTCGAGCGGCAAGTCTTCCCCAACCAAACGTTGGCAATAACCTTCGTTCAAGAAGCCAAGGAGGCAGACATCATCCTTGTTCAGTCCACAGATGACGGCATCGGACAGCGCGCCATCGACCGCTTGCACAGCTTGCACGCGGAGCTTGCCAGCTGACACCCAGGTGCCATTGGCGAGCTTAAACTCTTCCGCCGTCCGGCCATCAAAGGCGAGCCCCTTATTTGGATTATCAGGGTCAGCAAACCGAACCGCGTCGCCTAAACGATAGAAGCCCTCTTCATCAAAGGCCGCTTTGGTCTTTTCTTCATTACGATAATAGCCCGGCGTCACGTTCACGCCCTTGACGCGAAGCTCCATTTTTTCGCCTGCCGGAACAAGTTTGAAGGTGTTGCCTGGCAACGGCAGACCGATCAGGCCCATTGTATCGTTCGGCCAATGGACATTGCTGGCCGTCGGCGCGGTCTCGGTCGCGCCATAACCCGCAGATAGTGAGATACGCTTACCCGTAACGCGCACCGCAACGTTCTGAATGCGCTCGTAAATATCCTGCCCCATCGCCGCGCCGCCATAGGCCATGGAACAGATCCGCTTGAAGAAAGTCTCCGCCAATTCATCGTCGCGCTCAAACTCTGTTGCGAGCGCTGCCCACGCGGCTGGGACCGTGGTGTGCTGCGTGGTCGAGACCTCTTTCATATTGCGGATCATTTCCGGCAAACGAGCCGGTGTCGGCGCACCCCAATCCAGATAGAGGGTTCCGCCCCAATCGGTTATATTGTGCAAGATCGCATTGGCGCCGTACGTATGGCTCCAGGGCAGGAAGTTGCACATCACCTGGCTGCCGCCAGAGACCTCGGCGAGGCGATCTTCATCCCAAACCGACCGGATCATTTTCGCATTGGCGGCGATCATACCATGCGTGTTGATCACCGCCTTTGGCTCACCGGTCGAGCCCGAGGTCAGCATATATTTCGCGGTCGTGTCCGGCGTTAGCCGATCATAGGCCTCCGAAACAGAGTTCCCGCCGGCGACCGCAAACTGTTCTAAGTCTTGCGATTGATAGCCGGTTGGTGCGTTGCGCGAATAGAGCACCAAGCGATCCCCCACCTGCATCCCGTCCAGGCCGCGCTGATACTCACCGCCATCTTCAACATAGATGAATTTCGGCTCGACCAGCTCATCGACATAGTTCAGCCGCGCAAAGTCCTGGCTGAGCAAGGCATAGGCGGGCGTCACCGGAACCACCGGACATCCGGCAAGCATAGCGCCATACATCACCAGGGCATGATCGATTGTATTGCGCGACAAGATCATAACAGGCGCATCGGCTCCGGCATTGAGAAAGCCCTGCGCGATCGCCTGCACCTTGGACCAAGCCTCAGCATAGCTGATCTCCTGCCACCCAGGTTTCGAAGGAGTTATTGGATCGCGCTGCGCCAGCCATGTCCGGTCAGGCGCATGCTCTGCCCAGTATTTCAGAGGCCACAACATGTGCGGCGGGTAGTCTTTCAGCGGGTGGCCATTGTCCAAAAGAATGGAGCCATCCCCTCGCCGCTCAATCTTCATTTGTTGCGGCAAGTACGGCACTTCGCGAAAGGGGATATGACTGGTTTCACTCATGGCTTAGCCCGCACCTTTGGTTTCTATTTGTATGCGCGTTCCACAGTGCTTGCAGTGAATCGCGTCTGGGTCATGACGCGTCAGTCCGCATGCCTCGCAAGTATAGTCAACCTTGCCGCCGGGGAGCGTAATCGCGCGTAGGAGGCGAAGGAAAAGGGTCAGCCCCAGCACCATGATCACGACAGCCAATAGTCGCCCCCAGACGCCTTCCATCAAGATGTCCCCATAGCCGGTCGTGGTCAGGCTCGTGACTGTGAAATAGAGCGCATCGACATAATTCTGGATGCCCGGATTGGTGTCTTTCTGAAGCACATAGACAAGGCCTGCCATCAGGAAGACAAAGACAATCAAATTGGTCACACGATCGAAAATCGCTTCATGCTGCTTTAGGTAAGATGACACCGCTTTCAAACGCTTCAGCAAAGTGAAGGCGCGAATGATCCGAACCGCTCGCAGCAATCTGAGGAAGGCAAGGTTCTGCGTAAACAGAGGCGCCAGCATTGAGATGACCACGATGATATCAGCCCAATTGTAAAACCGTTTCCAGAATACGGCTTTGGGACGTGCAATGTAAAACCGCGCCGCCAGATCAAGAGCGATCACGACCCCAATGACATAATCCGCAATCGGGTGCGACACGCCCTCACCGCGAAACGGCGCCCAAAGAAAGTAGGCGATGGTCAGCACATCAAATATCAGAAGTCCGAGCCTGAAATAATACGGCCCGGTGCCATGTCCTTCATACAGCCAGAACAGCTGACGGTTCAGCCCTTTGCGCTCGCTCAACGCTTTGTTCTCCCAACCAATAAGTCTTGTCGAACTATGGCGGAGCTCGCCTGACGTGTCACGCAGACCGCGCAGGCCGCCTCCTAATGACGACAAGGTCACCAGCTGAAATTGTGATGTCAATTCGGTGTGAGCGAAGGTGATGACGGCTTGATCAGACGTTAAGTGCCGCCCGCCCCTGACCCGTATAGGTCCATCGCCAAGCAAAGAACAAAAATGGCTTTCAGAAGGACCCGTCCCATGTCTCGTTTCGCTTTGAGCACACTCGCCGCCGCCTCTATCTTGGGCTTCGCTGCCCATGCTGACCAAGAGCCTGGCTTTTACGTTGCAGGCTTTATCGGCGCAGGTTTTCCAAGCGACGCGGAACTGCGCGGCACGCAAAACCCAGTTCCAGGTGCCCCAGGCACCGCTGGTGCACCCGCCCGCATCAATGCCGAGTTTGACAGCGACACGACACTCGGCGTCGCGCTCGGTTATAAAACCCCTTGGGAGTTTTTCGGACTGTTCCACCCGCGCCTCGAACTCGAATATTCAACCCTGGACGTCGATGTCAGCAATGGCAGTTTCAATAGCGGCTCGCAGCCATTCTCAGGCGACGCCACCATCGATTTCTTCCTGGTCAACAATTATAGCGACATCATCTGGGACGATAATCAAACCGTCATCCCTTATGTTGGCGGCGGGCTTGGGATCGCCAATGTCGACGCGAACATTCTATACGCTGGCGGCGGCGCGATCGATCCGAACTTTGTTGCAACCGGTGACGATAGCGGCCTCGCTGGAACCGTTGCGGGCGGCCTTACCTGGCTGACCGGCACGCAATGGGAAGTCTATGGCGAAGCGCGTTATTATCAAATCCGCGATCTTGAGTTTGAACGCCGCTTCATTGGCGGCGGCGCCGACCTGTTCAATGCGCGAGTCGATGATGATTTCGACGGCACCAGCCTCACCATCGGTGCGCGGTACAAATTCTAAGAGATCACTCCCTCTCTCAGTCTCTTAGATCTCAGCCCGGCAACGCCCCCTCTACGTTGCCGGGCTTTTTTTGTCAGGATGACATCTCTGGCGGGACACCCTAAATGCGGGATCATGGCTTCACCCTTTGCTTATCTGCCCCATCGCGCCGTCTTGTCTTTATCCGGGCCGGACACGATCACCCTGCTTGAGCGTCTGGTCACAAACCCCACAGACAATTGGGCACCCGGCGAAACGCGCTACGGCGCTCTGCTGACCCCGCAAGGCAAAGTGATCGCGGACTATCTCGCCATCCGAACTACGGAAGGTGTGCTTTTGGATGTCGCCGAAGCGCACATTGATGAACTTGCCAAACGCCTGAAGCTCTTCCGCCTGCGCAGCAAGGTTGAGATTGAACGCCTAGAAGACGTGTTTGTGGTCACGGGTATCGAGAACGCGCCGGAGGGCATTCGCCCAATCTCAGGGGCGCAACATGTTTACTTTGATCCGAGATACCCTGGCGGTCGTTTGCGCGGACTGGCAACTAAAGAAAGCTGGGCGGCCTGGTATGGCTATCACCCGGCTGAATGGTCCCGCCCAATCGATGCCTATCATCACGACCGCATATCAAATGGTGTGCCAGAGCAAGGATCAGATTTTGGCAGCGCTGAAGTTTTCCCGTCCGATATTAATATGGACATTCTGGGCGGTGTTGCGCTCGATAAGGGCTGCTTTGTCGGCCAAGAAGTGGTGAGCCGCATGCATCGGCGCGGCAATATCCGCAAACGCACCCTGCCCGTGGTCATCCCTGAAGATCTAGAGGCAGCGCCCGGTGCAGACATCCTGGCGCCTGCCCCAATTGGCGCCCTGACCAGCGTTGAAAAACCGTTTGGCTTGGCACTCATCCGGGTCGACCGATGGCTAAAAGCAGAGACCGATGGCGCGGCCGCGATGATTGATGAAACCCCTGTCACAATTACAAAACCGGATTGGCTTTTGGCCGAACTGGCCGCTAAGGACGAAGCATGACCGATCAAACGCCCTGCGGTTGGGCCCCTATAGATGACCCGCTCTACCGCGCTTATCATGATGAAGAATGGGGCGTGCCAGAATATGATAGCCGCGCATTGTGGGAAAAGCTTCAGCTCGACGGCATGCAAGCGGGCCTCGCCTGGATCACCATCCTGCGCAAACGCGAAACCATGCGCGAAGAGTTCGACGATTTCGACCCTGAGCGGATCGCCCGCTGGGACCAGAAACGGATCGATAAAGCGCTGACCAATCCGGGCATCATTCGCAGCCCCAAAAAAATCGAGAGCTGCATTGGCAACGCCCAAGCCTTTTTGGACGCCGCCGACAAAGGCGAAGACTTTTCCGATTTTTGCTGGAATTTCGTCGACGGCAAACCGATCGTCCACCAACTGGAAAACTATCGAGATGGACCAACAAAGACCGATATTTCAGAAGCTTGCTCGAAAGCCCTGAAGCAGCGCGGGCATAAATTTGTGGGCCCCACGATCGTATACGCTTGGATGCAGGCGTGCGGTCTGTACAATGATCACGAAGTCGGCTGTGTCCGGCACAAAGAAGTTCAGGAGTATTATCGATGAAAACTGTGCTTGCACTGTCTCTCATGGTCGTCGCCGCGGCCTGCGTTTCCAATGGCGAGTTCGACCGAGACCGCGCCTACGCGAAATGTGAATCGATCTCTGACAAATCGAGCCGCGACCGCTGTATTGCGGATGCGATTAAGCGTGCAGAACGCGAGCGCGAGCGCGATAATGATCGCCTGGCGCAAAGCCACGACGATGCCGAACGCCGTGAACTTGGCCGGGAAATCGCGGGCGCTGAGAAAAATTAGCGCCGCGTCGCTGCAAGCGCCTCAAGGACGATTGACCCCGGTGTGACCATTCGCAAACCATAGTTTGAACACACTTCTCGACAAATAAGTGATCAATCGCTCACGGAGATTGATGATGCTTAGACCACTACAAATCGCCCTTGCCAGTGCCGCTCTGGTCGCGTGCACGCCGAGTGCTGAAGCCCCTGAACCGGACCTCGCCTGGCAAGAGGTCCTGACGCAGAAAGGCCTGACCGCCGCGGAAACAGAGCTTGCAGGCCAAGCTGAAAGCGCCAACAGAGATTTCATTCTCGGCGGCATACAATTCTTGCGCGCGAGCGAAGCCATCATGCAGGTGAGATATCAGAACTCGTCGACATCACTGGCGCTCTTGCCTGGTATGCGGAATTCGCTTCCCGCGAATCCGAATGCCACATTCGACCCGGCTTTTCTGGAAATCGCTATGACCCAAGCGCTGGAGCATCTTGAACGCGCTGAGGCGTCGCTGGCGCGCGCGACCGGCCAGGAGCTAGCTGTCGAATTTCCGCTCGACGCCATTTGGTTTGATGTGAACGCGAATGGCACACGCGAAGATTGGGAGACCGGGCTGGCGGTGATGGCGAACCTGAATGCGGCACCAGAGGCCGATTTTGATGGCCTTATCCGCTTTGACACCGCCGACGCTCATTGGCTGAAAGCCTATGTGCATGTGATGTCGGGCATGGCAGAGCTCACGCTAGCAGCCGATCCAACCCCGGCCATTCGTACCGTCTATGAAGGCCGCCGCGATATGGATGCGCTTGGCCCGGTAGAAGGCATCTTCCTCGATAATGAAACGATCGACACGATCGCAGCCGTCTTGCTGACCCTACGCGGAACGCCCGACCGATCGCGCACACAGGCTGCGCATGCGCATTTCAAAGCGATGATTGCTGAGAACCGCGCGTTCTGGACCGCGGTCATGGAAGAGACCGACAATGAACGTGAATGGCTGCCAAACCCGCAGCAAAGCTCGGCCTTTGGCGTCGTCGTTGACGACGAAATGGCGGCGGGCTGGCAGGCAGTACTGGCCGAGATTGAAGCCGTGCTGAACGGTGACGCGCTGGTTCCATATTGGCGGATCGAGAATGGGTTCGAGGCAGAAACAGGAGTTGGTGTGAACGTCGCGAAATTCCTGCAAGACCCCGGTGATATGGATATCATCCTGTGGCTGCATGGCGCGGGCGCGGCGCCTTATCTCGAACGCGGAAAACTCGCGCGGCTTGAAGCCTGGGACCGGTTTGCGCGTATGACTGGCGGCGACGGCCTCATGTTTGCGGCTTGGTTTAACTGAGTTTGACCGTTCATGATGCCTCGACGCGCGCGCGCCGTCGGCCTAAACTATAGGCTAAGAAAGACTAGAGTCGCCGACGCGACGCACGAGGCATTTAAGAATGACGACCCCTGTAATTTCGGCCACTGGACTGTGGACGCCATCGGAATCTGTGTCGAATGAAGAATTGGTCGCCAGCTTTAATGCTTGGGCTGACAAATGGAACGCAGAACACGCGAGCGAGATTGAAGCCGGAACCGTCGAGGCAAAGACCCATTCGAATGTCGAGTTCATCGAGAAAGCTTCGGGCATCAAATCGCGCTTTGTCGTCAACAAATCAGGCATCGTTGATCCTGATGTGATGCGTCCAGACATTCCGGAGCGCCCGAATGATCAGATTTCCGTACTTGCGGAGATAGCCGTGAACGCGGCGAACATGGCGCTCGAACGCGCGGGCCGCGACCCAAAGGACGTCGATGCGGTTCTCTGCGCCGCGTCGAACATGCAGCGGGGCTATCCCGCGATGGCGGTCGAAATCCAGGATGCGCTCGGCATTGATGGGTTTGGGTTTGATATGAATGTGGCTTGCTCATCCGCGACTTTTGGCATTCAGACGGGCGCGGATTTTGTGCGGTCTGGCAGCGCGAAATCGGTGCTGATGGTCAATCCGGAAATCTGTTCGGGCCACCTGAATTTCACGGACCGCGACAGTCATTTCATCTTTGGCGACGTGGCCACGGCGGTGCTGATCGAAGCCGAGGACATCGCTCCGGCGCAGCACTGGAAGATCCTAGGCACGAGTTTGAAAACTCAATTCTCGAATAATATTCGCAACAATTTCGGGTTCCTCAACCGCTGTGCCCCTGACGGGGTTGGCGCGACAGACAAACTCTTCGTTCAAGAAGGCCGCAAGGTCTTCAAAGAAGTCGTACCCATGGTGGCGAAAATGATTACAGCGGAGCTTGAGCGTTTGGAGCTTGAGGCGCCGAACTTGCGCCGGATGTGGTTGCATCAAGCGAATGCGAATATGAATCGCTTGATTGCCTCGAAGGTTCTAGGCCGCGAAGCCACGCCAGATGAGAGCCCGACCGTGCTCGACACTTATGCAAATACAAGTTCTGCCGGTTCGATCATCGCATTCCACAAGCATAGCGATGATATGGCTGCAGGCGATAGAGGCCTGATCTGCTCATTCGGCGCAGGCTATTCAGCCGGTACCGTTTTCGTTGAAAAAGCCGCCTAAACGATCAGCCCTTCCTCAACGTCCAGCATCGCATCTGCCGGAGCTTCTGTTTCAGGCTGACGCCCGTAAAGCAGAAGCAGAGAGACAAAAGCGATGCTGGTCGCCTGGGAGGAAAACAGCTCCAGCATGAGTGCGAAAGCCCAGGCTGGAAGACTCTGTGAAGGCTGCGCGCCCACGACGCTCGTTTGTTGACGCAGGTCTGCGCGAGCTGTCGCAATCTTGGTCTCTAGATCCGCGCGGCGTTTGGCAAGGCCAAGTTCATTCTGCGCATCGCGGTAGGGTTTTTGGTGCGTGCGGCCAGCCGCTTCGACGCCCGCTAAATAGGCCTGCAAACCCTCAATCGACCGGGTTTCTGGCGGAATGCCCTGCAATTGGCGCGTCCAATCCGCAATTTCCGCTTCCGTCAGTGAACGCATATCGGCAGCGCTTTCCCACGCGGCCGTCTGTTCCCCAGCATTATTCATCATGAACAGGCTGGTTCCGGCAATCGAGGTCGCGGCGCCCGCCAGCGCGAACAAGAGCGCGCGTGCGGCTTCCCCGCGCCGCCCACCCGAAACGTGCCACCAGAAAAATGTAAAACCACCAAACGAGCAGACCGACGCGATCACCCCGCTCCAGCCCCAGATTCTCGCCTGGGTTGGATCACTCACGCCGAGGCTGAACGCTTGAAAGTTCGCAAAGCCCGACAGACCAGCGGCCGCGAGTCCCGCACCCAGAAAGATCAACGCAAGCAAAGACATAATGATCCGTTCACCTAAGCGCCCATCGCACTTTGACGGCGCTTTCGATGACTCGACTGGTGTTTCAGAGATCAGTTCAGCCTTAATGGGATCGGGCGTTGCCGGTACAATAGAAAGAACTGGCTGCTCTTTCGGCAATCGGGGTTCGATTGGAATAATCTCAGCCTCAGAAAAAGGCTCATTGTTCCACTCAGCTGCCTCTGATTTTTCCCGCAAATAGGCAAGCAATGGCCCCTCGGTTCCGCATCCATTGCAGTGCACGCGGCCGCGCGCCAAAGACAGCTTTAACCCACGGCTCGCACCGCAGCCTGGGCAATCCTCATAGGCGATGCCGCGATCATCAAAAGCCTCTTCCAAACCCGCGCTACGGAGCGCCTGGTCCAATACGTCAGATGTGGTCACGATGGCGCTCATCTCAGCCCCTAACAGCACTTGATCCCTATTTGTTCTTATTATGTTTCATTTTCGCCCTCGTCAAGCACAACGTTTGCGTCAACGGAAAGGAATTAACTCGACGCAAACTCGTATCGGGCATATACGTCATACTATGACACGCATGAGATCCCGCACACCCGCGACTGGAAAACGCCGCCTGCACCGCCGCCGCTGGCGCAGCCCTGATAGCGCGAAGCCAAGCCGCGAGGAATTGCTGCAAGCCGCCGCAGATGAGGCGCAATTGAATGGCAAAAGCCTGACCGCGATCCGTAAGCATGTGCTGAATGTCCTGCTTGATGCACAACGCCCACTGACCGCTTATGAAGTCTTGGCGTCTTTGGACGGGGTTGGCTCCGTGTCGCCGCCAACCGCCTATCGCGCGCTCGATTTCCTGGTTGCCCTCGGATTTGTGACCCGCGTTGAAAGCCTGAACTCTTATCTCGCGCTTGATCGCGGGCCGAGTGATATCCCCCTCGCCTTCTTCGTCTGCGAGACGTGCGGCCAAGCCCAAGAGATCCCAGCCACCGACGCGATTGTCAGCCTGATTTCAGAGGTCGACGGTCTGGGCTTCGGGGTCAATCACGCGTCGCTTGAAGTGCGCGGAGATTGTCGCGGCAAACTTGGCTGCAAAGCCTGGAGCGAGAGCATTATCCCGGTGAGCGATTTAGGTTCGATCGACCAACACAGCCACGAATAAAGCCGGCTCATCGCCTTCAACGGCCCAGGCATGATTGGTGGCGCGCTGTACAACCACGTCGCCGGGCCCGATCACTGTTTCTTCCTTGTCGAGGATCAAACGGACACGGCCCTTGACCAGAATAATCGCGTCGATCGTATGCGTTGTGTGCATAGCCGGATGCTTGGACGTGTCGGGCTGATGGTCCCCCGCGCCAATCGCCACAAAAGCTTGGCGCGTAAGGTCAGCGATCATTTCCGGCGGCGCGCCCTCGGGCGACGGTCCGGAGGTGAACCAGCGGATTTTCACTTTGCCTTTATCGGGTGACAGGATCGGCGTGCCCGCGCCTTTATCCTCGCACGGAGCTGGATCCAGCGGACCCGTGGCCTCGTCATGCCAAATCTCGAGCAATCCGCCGAGATCACCAGTACGAAACTCGTCGGCAGGACCGCCATCAATCATAATGTGTGACTTTCCGTCCGCGTCATTCGCTGTCACGATCCGGCGTAGCCCCGAAAGCATGTCGTCCATTTTGCTCATCTTATTCCTCCTGAGAAATCCCGTTTGCCGCAGGTTTTTCCGGAGTAAGGCATATTTTAGATGGTCCGGCGAGAGGTCTTGACGAAGGCCCCTCTGGTTTTCTAAACCGCCCCCACAACGGAGACTTTATGTTTAGCCAAATTGAGTCCTGGTAACGGCCCGCGCCGCGAGTATTCGCAGGTAACGGGCCCGAAACAGATTGAGCTCTGACCCAAGACAAAGGGTCAGTCTGTTTCATTGCGCCTGTCTGGCGCATTACTGGACTTTCAAAACAATGGATATCTCACGCGCTGAACAGCGCATCCTTCACTTGCTCGCGCAAGGCGGGCGAATTGAAATCGAACGCGGTGAAGGCCGCAAAATAGAACGCGTCATCTGTATCAATCGCGAAGGTTGGCGGGCTCCAGGGCTCGACATGTTCTTGTTTCGCAAATTGAAGCGCCGACGCGCCATCGCATCGAAACAAGGTCAGCCTTATCGCATTACGCGCCGCGGCTTGGAACTGGTTCGATCCGAGTTTGACAACCGATAAATGGGCCAAATGGCGGGAGAGTGCCTAAAAACGTGACTCTCCCGTCACATTTTCGCGATTTACGCCCGCTGCTGAAAATAAAGGCTTTCCTGATTTGAGGCTGAGTCTTAACTGCTTCGTAAGACGACACAGTCGCATATAGTTCCCGAATATTGCCTGGAGGCCTTCAGAATGATCCCTCGCTCAATCGCGATCCCAAAAAACTGGAAGACATTTAATTTTGCGAGTTTCTTCTCTGCATTTTTATATCCAGCCTTAGGGCTCGCGATGCTGATTACAATGGTGGTTCTGGGGATTGTATTATCTGGGCTGACGCTGCGCTGGTATTATTTGCCGCTCGGGATTGGTGTCGTTCTGCTGTCAATCTTCATCTGTAATGCTGGCATCGGACCGCTGCACCGGATCATGCAACACAAAGCCGGAGAGCTGCGAGCGCCTGGCCAAGTTCTGACAATGCTGAACCTGATGATCGCGATGCAGGGGACGGTTCGTGATTGGGTGAATTATCACAGCCAGCACCATCGCTTTTCCGACAAACCTGGCGATCCGCACAATCCGTTTGAGTCGAAACGCTGGGCCTGGGTCGGCTGGATCATCTGGCGCGACGCGAAAGACATGATGCGCCCGATGCCAATGTGGCTGAAGAAACAGCCCATCGTTGTTTGGATGGATGGGTTCTATAATTCGATCTCTCTCGCGCTGCACCTCTTCGTTCCTGCCGCAATCTATCTGATCGTCTGGGCGGCTGGCGGCTCTCTGGTCCTGACAGCGATCATTCATGCTTGTTTCGTGATCGGCCGCGCGATCCAGTTCCATGCCACCGTCTATGGCATCAATGTCCTTGGTCACTTACCTACACCGAAATGGGCGGACCATGTGATTGGGCTGCTGACGGGCGGCGAGGCCTTCCATGACCACCATCATGACGAGCCACAAAGCGCGCTGCATCGTCCGCGTAAGGGTCTGTGGAACCGAATTGTCGATTACAATGGCACCATTCTTCTCGTTTATGAAAAGCTCGGTTGGGTTCGAAACCTCAAAATCGCGCCGCAATTCGCTTAGACAAAGCTAGGCGCCTGTCGCGACGAGAAACTGGCGATATATCTAGAATTAGGGCTTGGTCTCGGGAACTCCGCTGAAAAGAGGTTCCACATGCCCGATATCGCTAATGACCCGCGTCTCGATCCCCGGCTGAAAGCTATGCTTAGCATGTTGCCTTCGGTGACGGAAGAAACAGATGTCGCCTCCCGCGAGGAACAGCTGGCTGAAGCAAACACACCGGAAGCCAAAGCCGCGACCGAACAAGTCCGCATGCTGCTGGACATGATGGACAATGAAGACATTGCGCCATCGGCCGGACTTGAGATCTCAGAACTAGACTTCACCTCGCAGCCGGATGGCAACACGATCAAGATCCGCTTTGTCCGCCCAGAAGGGCAAGAGAAAGTCCCTTGCGTCTATTACATCCATGGCGGGGGTATGATGAGCTTCTCCTGCTTCTATGGAAACTATCGGGCTTGGTCGAAGATTATCGCGGCCAACGGCGTTGCGGTGGCGATGGTTGATTTTCGAAATGCGCTCAACGCCTCATCCGCGCCGGAAGTCGCGCCATTTCCAGCTGGGCTGAATGATTGCGTGTCTGGGGTGCGCTGGCTCCATGCCAATGCCGATCAGCTCGGCATTGATTCAGACCGGATCATTGTCGCGGGCGAAAGCGGCGGCGGGAACCTGACCATCGCAACCGGATTGAAACTCAAGCAAGACGGCGATCTCGACATAATCAGCGGGCTTTATCCCCTCTGTCCCTATATTGCAGGCCAGTGGCCCCGGGACGACCTGCCATCTTCAAGCGAGAATAATGGCATCCTGATCAACCTTCATTCTAATCGCGGCGCCATGGCTTATGGGATGGATGCTTTTGAGGCCAAGAACCCGCTTGCCTGGCCGTTATTTGCCAGTGACGATGACGTTTGCGGCCTCCCAAAGGTCATGATCAGCGTGAATGAATGTGATCCATTGCGGGATGAGGGGCTCGCCTTCTATCGCCTGCTGATGCGGGCCGGTGTGGCGGCGCGGTGCCGCGAAGTCCGCGGAACCTGCCACGCAGCCGAACTTCTAATGAACGCAGTGCCGGACATCAGCGGTGATACTGCAGCAGACATTGCGCGTTTTGCCAAACTCGGCCGCCAATAGTTTCCAATCCGTTACACCGCAAACGCCCAGAATTCGCCATGAAATCAATACGGTTGATTTAGGTTTTGGCGCCTGCACAGTGTTTTGATCCAATTCGGAACAGCTTTACCAACGAGGCCCTAACCGGCATGTGAGGGTTGTGTTCAATTTTCTCGAAAATTGACGAATCTGGCTGAAACCGACCTTAAGGCGGCGCCTGTATATCCATCCCATCGCCGCAGAATGTGGCATCGAAACCAAATGGGATGGTGGAACTATGACGCAGAACACGCAATCTTTGAGCGTGCGCGGCCCCGACGGTCGCCCGCTCACTCTTTCAGACCTACCAAAGCCTGGCATCACGCGCTGGGTCACTCGCCGCAAAGCGGAAGTTGTGGCTGCTGTTTCTGGCGGCCTTTTGTCAGAAGAAGAAGCGCTTCGCCGTTACGACCTCAGCGAAGAAGAGTTTTCTGGCTGGCGCGTACTCTACTCTAAGCATGGCCGCAAAGGCCTGCGCACAACGCGTATACAGCAGTATCGCTAAACCATCCCACCAGGGGATGTTCTGCTGTTAAAGCGCCGTTTACGACGACGCCCGTAAAAGATTACGGGTCAGCCCGCGTCTGCGTCGGGCGAGAGTGTCGTCATGAGCGCAAAAGATAGATCGCCAACCACGCGCCTTTTAGCCCTCGCTGCATTCGTTCTTGCAGCAGGGCTTTTGTCGTTGCGCGCGTATGATCTGTTCGGCACGCCTGACGCAAAGCCGGTCGGCAGCGCGGCAGAACGTGAGCTCACTTACCTTCTTGAACCGATCACCGGAGAGAATCGCATACGCGTTTCGGTGACGGGGCATAGCGCCAAGACCGTCTTGATTATGATTGATGGTGAGAGCGGCAGCGACCTGAGCGCGATCCGCAGCCGGATCGAGAGCATTCTCATCGCGTCGATCAGTTTCAACCCAGACGCCGACACGCTGACCCTGTCACAGTTTCCCTTTGCTCGCGGCGTTGGCGCCAGCCTGACTCCATTTGAAGTTGCCGAGCTGACCGGGCTCGGCCTCCTTAGCTTCGTATTGCTGGGCGTGATGTTTGCGCCGGCACCGGCCACGGCGCCAAACCCGCCAGCTCCGGCACGTGAACGACCTAGCGAACCCGCGCGTCAGAGCCGCCCTGCGCCGCAAGTTCTTGAGCCGAATCAAGACTTAGACGCAGCTGCAACCCTTGCTGAAACCCAACCGAGTCAGACCGCAAATCTGGTTCGCGATTGGATGTCGTATCGGGAGGATTAGATGAGCGTTCCAGCCCTTTCTCCCCAGACCGATCGCCAAGACGGCATGATCCGCAGTGCCCTGCTGATGCGCGCCCTAGGCGCGAAAGCCGCCCCTGTTTGGTCAGAGCTTTCCCCACAAGAGGCAGAGCAGCTCTCAGCGGCGATGCGCACGCTACCAGAAGACGCGCAAGCCGAGCAGAATGTGTTGCAGGCTTATGTCCAAACCATGCGGCAGCCGCTCTCAACCCCAATGCCTGGACAAACCACGCTTTGGACGAAGCTGTCTCGACAAGACGGCACTATAATCGCCAGCCTAATCCAGAGCGAAAGCCCGCAGGTGATCGCGCTGATCCTATCTCGCCTCGCGCCGGAAGCGGCAGCAAATACCGTGCGCGCGCTGCCCCGCACGTTGGCCACGGATGCTCTAAAGCGCTTGCTCAATCTAGGCGCGGTTCATCCCGCGGCTCTTCGCGCGATTGAATTGGCGCTGGAAAACAGCCTGACCCAAAGCAAATCCGGAAAACTCTCCGGCGGGCACGAACATGTCGCCCGGATCTTTGACAGTCTGGACAGCGGCTCTGAAAGCACCCTCCTATCGTCTTTGGACAGTGCAGAACCGGGCGCAGGCGAAAAGATCCGCGCGCTCATGTTCACCTTTGAAGACTTGGCCGCGCTCGATCCGGGCAGTCTGCAAACCATCCTTGGTAGCGTCGACCGTGCGGTCCTGACGGTTGCTCTGAAAGGCGCGTCCCCGACGGTGTCCGACGCGTTCTTTAAGAATGTGACCCAGCGCGCAGCGGATCTACTGCGTGAAGATATTGCCGCCATCGGCCCAGTCCGGCGCAGCGAAATCGACGCGGCCCGCGCGGAAGTGCTGCAAGTCGCCCGGGCGCTCGTGAAGCGCGGTGATTTGCTCCCGCAAAACCAAGATGATGAGTTGATCGAATGAAGCGGCGGATCGAATCCCTCATCCCCTACCCGTTCGCCAGCGACTTTAGCGCCCCTGACTGCGAGACACGCGATACGGTTCAATTGTCGACAAAAGAGCTGGCTTTGCTTTTATCCGACGCGCAGGCCAGCGGCGCCTCCATTGCCCGCAATGATACGCTCGCCGAACAGGCCGATAAGCTCTCGCAGGCATCTGCTGACTTGAAACAAGTCTTGGCCAGCATCGTGGATTTGGCCGCGCATTTGGAAACCGCAGCGATTGACGAGAATGACCGCGTCGACGCCCTCGAGCGCGTGCGCCGCCTCGCCGCAGTTGTGATTGAAGGCCAAGCTGACTTATTTTCGTGAGGCCGCAGATTTGTTCATATCTCGGCAACCATTCACCGCCAGTCTGATACATCTCGCAAATCAGAAGATAAGAGCCTCATGACCGTAAATCGCGCCCTCGAAGACTCCCTGATGGATGCCCCCGTAAAAGTGGATGTGGTCCTCGGCGAAGCGAGAATGCCGATGGAAGAGCTGATGAGCCTCTCCGAAGGCGAGATTGTCGAGCTCGAAAACCAAACCACGGACCTGGTCGATATCTATGTCTCTGACCGCCTCATGGCCCGCGGCCGCTTGGTTGTTGCAGACGGCCAACTCGGCGTGACGCTTAGCGAGATCGTCGATAGCCGGTCACCGAGTTTCGCTTAGGCGAACCTGCCATCCGTACGATCATTCTTGTCGATAGCTCAGATAGGCAGCCTTAGTTGGCAGCAATGCAAGCGTTCAATCGTTGCTCAAAAGACGGGTTGCAGTTCCAGCTATCTCCAGCATCTGTCAAATGAGCGTTTTCTGGTAAAACCACGGCGACGCATTTTGTGCCTCGCGCAGCATATCCGCGCATACACGCCCAACCAGAGCCATAGGAAACATCGGTCAGAAATCCATTTAGAGGCACCGGGATCGCATCGCATCGACCGGCAGTTTTTCGATATCCCCGCGAGCACTCCCACCCTTCGCCGTAAGAGCTTCCTGATAAGAACCCATTTGTCGGAATCGCAATCGCTTGGCAGGTCTCGCTGACGCGCCTGTAGCCGCGTTCGCAGTCCCAACGGCGACCATCCGCCTTCAAGTAGGCGTTGGCAGGAACGCGTATTTCTCGGCACATGTCGTTAGATGGCTGATATCCTCGCAAACAATCCCAACCGGGGCCGAATGCACGATCATTCAGGAATGCGTTTTCTGGCGGTACGATTTCTTTGCAGGCATCCTCTGCTTCACGAAACCCGGAATTACATGCCCAGCCTTTTCCATAAGATTGCGAACTCGCATTTTCCGGAATTGCGATTTCCGATGCTGTTTGAGCATTCGCAGTCGCTGCCGCAAACGTGTTTGCGATCGCGCAAAGAATGAATACTGAGAAAGTCGGCAAAAGTCTGCTGGCTAGGTTCCACATCGGTTTACTCGCTCTCTAATTTGCTTTTTTGGGGCGTGGTATTCGCGTCACCTTGGCGTTTTGCCTTGAGAGACTGATCAGCGTCTTTTGCAATTGCTTTGTCCAGAGCGTCAGGGGAAACGGCCCAGAAGTGTGTGGGACCTGAAATACCCTCGGGTGGATGAACGATTAGAACCGTTTCGACATGTCGAAAGTGAACAATCGACGAGCCGGGAATCGACTCCTCTTCCGTCTCTATTGTGTATTCGCCGGGCGGAAACACTTTTCGTATCTCGTCTATGGTAAATGGAAATTGGAAGGTGATGGTCTTTTTGTTCGTGCGACGAACCATGGGGGCACTCCTCAGGTCAGACTCACGGGGCCGACCATTCCGCAGGAGCAATCGGTGGCTTGAATAAAGCACACCAACCAAAACCCGAATAAATTTTGGACTTCATCCTCTCACGTGTGTTCGGATCACGATATTCTGAAACAATCGGACGTCGAGGAGGATCGCTAGTTCAAGAGTAGTGGGGGTAAACCACAACAATAGCAATGAGGACTCTCGACCTATTTCCGGTCGGATCCAGCTCAAAAAAAAAGAAGTCGAGCCGTCCAAGCCATTGGAGCTCAGACGGCTCGAACCAAAAGCTAGGCTTCCGCGATCATGTCGACAGCTTCTTTGCCTTTGCGTTGGTCAACAGCGGTCGTGAATGTAACCTTCTGACCTTCGGTGAGTGAGCGCATGCCGCAACGCTCCAGCGCGCTGACATGTACAAACATATCCGGTCCACCATTGTCTGGTTGGATGAAGCCGAAGCCTTTTTGGTCATTGAAGAATTTTACAGTACCTGGGGTCATAGAGAACTCCATAAAAATAGTCGCACGCGGAATTGCGCGCGAAACGTCGAGTCTTTTTTGGGAGTTGTCTAAGATGCGTCGGCAGGACTCTAATGTCATGCGTTCGGAGCCTGATAGTCCGGCGAAAGTTCGATCGCGCCATCTCTATTACTTTTACAAATTGCGCAAGCGGAAATGTCTTCTCGCAAAAAACTACAATCACCAGCGACCTCGTTAGGATCATTTCGCGCCTACGTCCCTCGCAAGCACAGACATTAAACATCCCCCACAAATGCGCTGAATCCTAAAAAACTAACAAATCAACAGATTCTGTTAACCATTTCAGCGCAACACTCGATTCCATAGAGTGGAGTGTGCTGTATGCGAATGAAGATGTTTGCCGCTGAGTCCCTAGAGGCAGCAAAGGCATTGATCTTCGCGGAAATGGGCGATGATGCGATCATCTTGTCCGAACGCGAAGTGCCTGGGGGCGTAGAGGTCCGGGCGGCGACCGATAAGATGGGCGGCGGTATGGTGCCGAGCGAGTCTCGGATCCTGACGCGTCTGGGCGCTAATCCCCCGCCGCGCCTGGTGGAAAGCCCTATTCGCAATCGCGTGCGTGACTCACTGTTATGGCATGGCGCACCAGAACGCTTTGCTGATCGCATCGCAGATGCTGGCCTGAATGGCGGCTTTGATAGCGGTGAACCGGGCTCTGCCCTCGCTGCCGGACTAGCAAGCGCGATCACCTGTGATCCCATCCCACCGGTGCCGCATCGAAACATCGTTCTTGTCGGCGCGCCGGGACATGGCCGCACCGCAACAGCTGCGAAACTGACCCGCCGGGCCGCAGTGGCAAAAGCAGAAGTCTTGCCCGTTGCAGCTGACCTCGACCTTACAGCAGGCGGCGCACAACTGGCCGCCTATCTTGAAAAAGAGCAAGGCCAGGTCCGATCTGTAACAACGCCAGACGGCCTGTTCGCGATGTTGAAAACCATCCAAGCCGCCAACCAACGCTGCATTATCGATATGCCAGCGATCATTCCCTTCGATCACGAAGATATGGCGAGTTTACAAGACCTTCTCGCGGTCATTGATGCAGAACCTGTATTGGTGATCAGCGCCGAAGGACACCCAGAAGATCAGGCAGAGGCGGCAAAAGCCTTCGCCAGATGCGGTGTACGCCGTGCGATCGTCACCAAACTCGACGTCACGCGCCGCCGCGGCGGAATCGTTTCAGCCTTGCTCGCTGCGAAGATTTCATTCTCTCACTTGGCCATCACACCGTTTATCGGTGGCGGCCTCGTTCCCGCGACGCCATCGAGACTGGCTCAGTTGCTGACAGAAGACGCACCTGCCCATGTCGCCTTAAAAGGAGCCGCATGATGAGCTTCCTCTTACCCAAATCACAAGAGCGCCCACAACAACGTCCTCCGCGACGCGTCGAGCCTGCCTCGATCATCGCGGTCGGGTCAGGCAAAGGCGGGGTCGGCAAGACTTTCATGTCGATCACGCTCGCCAGCGCCATGGCTCAAGCGGGACGCCGAACATTGCTGGTTGACGGGGACCTTGGCTTGGCAAACGTCGATGTACAGCTTGGGATCGCTCCGGAAACTGACCTCGCAGCGGTCATCGCTGGCTGGGTTGAACTTGAAGATGCTGTCACGCCCGTCGATGGTGGATCAGCAAATGGCGGGTTCGATGTCCTGCCAGGCCGTTCAGGATCGGGCGCGCTCGCCGAGATGTCTTCAGAAGAAGTCGCTCGCCTCGCTGCCGGTCTCTCTGCCCTCGCCCTGCAATATGATCAGGTCATCCTCGACCTTGGCGCCGGCATTGAGTCCAATTGCATGCGCCTTGCGCGCGCCGCAGACAAAGTTCTGATGGTTATCACCGATGAGCCAACCTCAATGACGGACGCGTATGCCTTTATCAAAGTGCTAAAGGGTTATGCGCCGAGTGTTGAACAAATGATCGCGATTAATCAGTGCGAAACCCGAGCCGCTGGCCAGAATACGTTTTCGGCTGTGGCGCAAGCGTGCCAGACTTTCCTTGGATTCCGCCCGCATCTTGCAGGCACGGTGATCCGGGATGATGCGGTGCGCGAGGCTATTCGCAGCCAAAAAACGTTAATCTCGACCAATTCGTCCTCTCAACCGATTCAGGACGTTATCGCTATTGCTCACACGCTTCTTGGGCGTACTGGGCAAGACCTTCATTCTTAAGAGGTATGAATAAAAATTTCGTTTCGAAACCGATTGTTAAAACTTCGGTTACTTTCATTACCTAGATTCACAATGGTTAACGACCACGCTAGGAAAGCGGATAGACTGATTCGGGGAGCTGAATATGCGAGTCTTACTAATTGAAGATGATAATGCGGTCGCCCGCAGTATCGAACTGATGCTGAAGGCCGCCGGCTTTAACATCTACACAACGGACCTTGGTGAAGAAGGTGTCGATCTTGGGAAAGTCTATGAGTATGATATTATCATTCTCGACCTCTCCCTGCCCGATATCTCCGGATATGATGTTCTGAAACAGCTGCGCATGGCGCGGGTGAACACACCGGTCCTGATCCTGTCTGGTAACCCAGATATTGAGGCAAAAGTGAAAACGCTCGGCTATGGCGCCGACGATTACCTCACCAAGCCATTCAATAAGGACGAGCTGATTGCCCGGATCACGGCCATCGTTCGTCGCTCTAAAGGTCATGCCGAAAGCGTTATTCGCACCGGCGAGATCCTGGTGAACCTGGATGCGAAGACCGTCGAAGTTGACGAAGAGCGCGTGCACCTCACCGGCAAAGAATACCAAATGTTTGAGCTGCTCAGCCTACGTAAGGGCACGACGCTCACCAAGGAAATGTTCCTCAACCACCTGTATGGCGGCATGGACGAGCCTGAGCTTAAAATCATCGACGTGTTCATCTGTAAGCTGCGCAAGAAATTGCAGCAGGCCACAGGCGGTGAACACTATATCGAAACAGTCTGGGGCCGCGGCTATGTGCTTCGCGATCCTAAACCGAAGAAGGAAGCGGTTGCCGCATAAACTTTCTTCACCCCCGAATACCTTGAAACCCGATGCCCCGGCATCGGGTTTTGTTTTTGGCAGGTTCGGGACTTTAAACGCCCAAGAATGAACTCCCTCACCGAAACCACCTACCCGGTCTTCGAGATGAGAGGATAGAGTTGACCGCGCCAAAACACACCTCCCTGAGCCTCTAGTCTCTCTATGGCATCCTTCTCGTGAGCGAAGTCTCTGTCTCCGATTTCGGTTGGGTTCTCAGCCGCAAGTACGTCGACCGATAAGGGGTTGAAAATGGCCTCAAACACCAACTTGGTGCGCGCAAGGTGAAACTCATTTGTGACAACCAGGAATGATTGTACGTCGTGAACAGTGCAGTAGTTTTTGATAAGGATTGCATCTTCAACAGTGTGTGCGCTTTGCAACGTTTCTCCGGAGCGCAGATTTGAAGACAGTCCACGTTTCTTCAGTTCAGCCTCGACCCAGACGTGATGTGGTGTTTGAGAAGTGTTGAAGCCGTCCCCAAAGCCTCCAGTTGCAACCAAATAAGTTGCCTGATCTACTGGTTTTTGGTCTTCGAGAATTGATACTGCTAATGAAATTCTGCTTTCCGACGCCGCTGACAATCGTCCGTCAGACTCATTTGCGTGGCCTAGAATGAAAATGTGCATAAGAGATCATCGGTCATCGGATAGAGTTAGTCACCAATTGGCTTTCGAGTCAGGCGATTTTGCGACCACGCAATCAAGGTAGCCCACTTCAAAACTTAATCACAATCCAGGCGCGGATACGTAAAACCCGCTTTGGGTCAAAAGTGGACCTTGCGGCGATCCGCCTGATGGTTTCCGCCGCCACATGCGCAATGAACGGGGATGCGCACATATTCTCGCTCTTCTGCAGTTATCTATTTTCACGGTTTGCCTGGCTCACCCGATGAGTTGGCGCTCCTCGAACGGTCAGACCTCAATGTTCCCGAGGTTCTAGACCCGTTAGACTTCTGCGCGTTCGATAGGCGCCATGATGCTCAAACGCCCGCGACCGTCATTGGATTTTCCCTAGGCGCGTTTTCAGCTCTGAAATTAGCGACATTGCGACCCACGTCTGTCGCGGAGTTGGTCTTAATCTCTCCCGCTGGACCACTAGAGATGGGCCCATTCCTTGATCAAATGGCCGGAGCACCTGTTTTCAAAATGGCGAAAGCAAACTCACTCGCGTTCGCGCTCCTAACAGCCGCTCAAGCATTGGCAGCTTATATATCCCCGCGGTTTCTGCTGAACCAAATGTTCGCGAACAGTTGCGATGCGGAACAAGCTCTTCTGAATGATCCGAATGCTGTGAACTACCTCACAAAAGGATTGAGGCACTCCCTCTGGGGAGCTGCACCGGTTTATCGTCGCACGATCAGCGAGTACGTTCAGCCATGGGAAGCGGAGCTCTCAAAGGTTCAATGTCCGTGTCAGGTGTTTCATGGCGAGCTGGATGACTGGGTTCCAATTGAGATGGCACGCGCACTATTTGATCGGTTACCTGCGGGCTCCCTTTTTCGCAAGGAAGAAGGCATGGGTCATTACTCAACACTGATTAGAGTTTTGCCGGCGATTCTGAACGACTCAATCGTTCAGCGCTAACATACACTCTGACGCCGAGGTCAGTTCTTAGCTAAGCGTCCTAAACGCGCCCCAAGTAGGACGCCTTCTCGTGTCCGAAAATGGTCTCAAGCGCGCATTGCGAGTGTCTCAATCTCCATGACTGAGGCCCCTAAACCTTGGCATCCCACCCTGTTTTTGATTGAGTGTCGTCAAAAAACCCAAAACGGGGGACGGGAGGAAGATATGACACTCACGATAACACCTAGCGATCAAGCTTGCGGCGCGGCGATTACAGGCGTTGATCTGACGAAAGACTTAGACGCCAGCACCGTTGATGAAATCCGGGCCGCCTGGCTCGAGCATCTGGTCTTGTCCTTTCCGGATCAAGCCCTCAGCGATGATGACCTGGAACGCTTCACGCTCTATTTTGGGCCGTTCGGCGATGATCCTTTCATTGCGCCCATTGAGGGCCGCGAGCACATCATCGCCGTGAAGCGCGCCGCGAATGAGACCTCGCCCATCTTCGCCGAGATTTGGCATTCAGACTGGAGCTTCCAAGAGACGCCACCCGCCGGCACATGCCTGTTCGGGATCACCATACCGCCGACCGGCGGGGATACGCTTTTCGCCAATCAATACAAAGCGCTCGATGAGATGCCTCAGGATTTGCGCAAGCGATTAGAAGGCAAGAAAGCCATTCATTCCGCCGCGCGCGGCTATGCCAAAGACGGCCTCTATGGTGACGGCGATGCCAGTGATCGCAGCATGGACATCCGCTCCTCTGACGCAGCGCTGTCGACGCACACGCATGACATCCTGCGCAACCATCCCGAGACCGGCCGGAGAGCGATTTTTAGCTCCGCGGCCTACATTACCGGCTTCGAAGGCATGGAGCCGGAAGCCTCAAACGAATTACTGATGGACCTCTATCACTGGCAAACCCGCCCCGAATTCCAATACCGCCACAAATGGCAACCAAATATGCTGGTCATGTGGGACAATCGTTCAGTCTTGCATATGGCGACCGGTGGCTATGCAGGCCATGATCGGCTCTTGCACAGGACAACGATTGGGGAGCGGATCGCGGCTTAGGAGTGGGGGCGGACGTAACCCTGTATCTTACTTACAACGAATTTAGGATGCTCCAGACGTCTATTAATGACACGCGGGGGTGACCTTTATGTAATTTTATGACATAGTCTGAAGATGGCCAAAATCATCCTATTTGCGATAGTCGCTCTATCACTGATCGCGCCCGCGTTCGCCAAACAGCTTCCAGAAGCACTGAAAGACATTAGAATCGTTGGTGAAGTCGACTCGGGCTGGGAGTATTGGCTTCTAAAAAAACAAAGCTGCGCGACTGCGGATGAATGTGAACTATACGAACGCGCATCCAAGGACAGCTATTTGAGAATCCTTTACATCGAAACCGGCACCCTCGAAGACAGCGAAGCTAAGTCGTTCTTTGATGCCGCCCCAACCATCGATCAGATCTCTTCTTGGCTTCAACAGTCTGACAAATCCAATCGAAACTGGTTGGCCTCTCGGGTCGAGCGAGATGGATGGTTCACTATATCTGAATATGGTGAGGACGCTGATCTAGCTGCCTTTCTGATTGTTCAGCACTCCGATTTTGATCGAGAATTTCAACGGAAAATGCTAAGCCTTCTAGAGGCCTTGCTGGAAGAACGTGAAACTGGACTGCGCTCATGGGCCATGCTCCATGATCGCCTTTCAGTATCGGATGGGCTTCCGCAGCGGTTCGGTTCTCAAGGAAGGTGCGTAGACAAAAATGTCTGGGAGCCTTGGGAGATCGTGGATCGAGAGAATCTCGACGACCTGAGAGCAGCGCATGATTTAATGCCCATGAACGCCTATCAAACGCGACTTAACGAGCGATGTTCGACGTTCTCAGAACCATCGGAATAATACAATGGTTCGTACTCTCGAACAAAAACACTAAACTGCTGCGACACCAGATGAGCGTCGTTCTTAAGGTGTCCTAAGCAACTTGCTGGCGTCCGCCTTGACCCACAAATCAGACGCCATTCAGAAGTCTACAGACTACCCGCTTATCAAGACGACCTAGGTAACCCTAGTCTTCGTCCTCGACCATATCCGCCCAGAACACATCGGCGCTGGTGCGGATCGCTTCGAATAGAATGCAGAAAACTGCTACGGAGAGCACCCACCATGCTGTGCTGGTTTGCCCAGCCCAATTTACCAATGTCTCAATCATCACCATGCCTCGGTCTTGCGCCGTCGATGGATTGAATATGACGCTCACGTCTTAACGAGACCTGAGTCAAATTCGGCACAGATGAGGCAATTCGTAATCAAAATGGCCCTATTTCTTTACGCCTGACCCATTTTGCGCAATCAGGAGGCGAATGAGTACCCGAACGTCTTCCCGCAAACCTCCGGCCCGTGTTTGGCAGCGTATGTTGTCAGGACGCCGCCTGGATCTTTTGGACCCGTCACCAGTCGATGTCGAAGTCGAAGACATCGCCCATGGTCTTGCCCGCGTCGCCCGCTGGAACGGACAGACCAAAGGCGCGCATGCCTTTTCTGTTGCGCAGCATAGCGTGATCGTCGAGGCGCTGTGCGTGCAAATTGAGCCGAGGCTTGATCCCAGATCGCGCCTGCTCGCGCTGCTACACGATGCCCCCGAATATGTGATTGGGGATATGATCTCCCCGTTCAAAACGGTGCTGGGCGATGGCTATAAGGACATTGAAGCGCGCCTCTCTTACGCGATCCATGCCCGCTTTGGCTTGCCCGCGGAAACGCCAGCTAGCTTGAAGCGCTTGATCAAAAAGGCGGACAATATTTGCGCCTGGTTTGAGGCCACGCAGCTTGCTGGATTCTCGGTCGCCGAGTCAGATCGCTTCTTCGGGCACCCGCCGCGCGGTATCAAGTTAGAGCTGGTTCCCCAACCGACAGAGGCGGCTCAGGCCGAATTTATCGGGCGGACGGTCGCGCTCCTCGCTGACATAGAGGCACCTGCATGAGCCTACTGATTGGCTTGTCGGTTGTGATTGTCGCCTATGACGGCGAAAAGCCGCGCGTGCTGACCACACGCCGTGAGGGCGGTTTGCTCGCGCTCCCATTCGGGGCGTTTGACCCAAGCGAGCATCGTACCTTCGAACTCGCCTTGCGCGGCTGGGTGAAAGAACAAACGGGCTTCCAACTCGGCTATGTTGAACAGCTTTACACGTTTGGCGACCGCGACCGGGAAAGCCCTGAAGCGACGCTGCTTGATGCGCCGCAGGACGCGCGCGTGGTTAGTGTGGGGTATCTAGCGCTAACGCCAGAAGCTGAGCGCTTGCCCGAAGCTTTTGAAGCGCGGTGGCGCGGGTGGTACCGACACTTCCCCTGGGAAGATCGCCGTGCCGCTCGACCCGCCGTCATTGAGGACGTGATCGCGCCCAAACTGTCAACCTGGGCTGCGGGGAACCCAGACCGCCTCTCGCGCGCCGAAAGCGCGTTTGGACTGGCGGGCAATGATTGGCCGGATGAAGCCGTGCTGGAACGCTATGAGCTTCTCTACGAAGCTGGCTTGGTTGCAGAGTGCGCGCGTGATCAGGGACTGCCGCTGCCTGAAGTTCAGCTGGGCGATCCGATGGCATCTGATCACAGACGTATTCTGGCGACGGCGATGGGGCGCCTACGCTCCAAGATCCGCTATCGTCCGGTCGTGTTCGAGCTGATGCCAGAAAGGTTCACGCTCACCGCCCTGCAAAGCACAGTTGAAGCGATCCTCGGGCAAGGGCTTCACAAGCAAAACTTCCGCCGCGCTTTAGACCGTACCGGCTTTGTCGAAGGCACTGGCGAAATGGAGAGCAGCACAGGGGGACGCCCCGCTGAACTATTCCGCTTCAAACGCGAAGCCTTGCGCAAAACCGGCGCCCGAGGCCTCACCGCGCCGCTTTTGAAAGGCTGAGAAACACCGGAAAACTGAAACCTGCGACGAGGCCGCCAAGGTGCGCGGCCCAGGCGATGTTCATCACGCCGACATCGCCGCCAAGGAAAGCCAGCACCACATTTATCAGGATCCATGGGATACTGATGGACCAAGCGCCTTTGAACCCATCTCGGATAAACCCAACCGCTGGCAGCAAACCTGAAATCGCGGACGAGGCGCCGATCGCTATCCCGTCTTGCGCCTCGATGGCGTACCAGAGCATTTGAGCCAAGCCGCCACCGATGGCGCAGACCGCGAAGAAAGCCAAAAACAAAAGCGACGCATAAACGGACTTGCCGAGCGCTTGCGCGATGATGGGTCCGATCGCAATCAACATCGCCATATTCAAAAGCAGATGAAACGATCCGCCATGCAGAAAAGTATGCAGCACATAAGGCGCAAAATCCCCCCAAGGTCGAAGGACGTTTTCGAAGCTTGGCCCACCTGCGATCGCCGCGACCGAGAACATCCAATCCTCAAACTCGCGAGACACGTTAAACTGGATCAAGGACACCGCCACGATCGCAGAGGTCAGGAGTAGAATGACAGTCGGAAAACCTTTGCGAAAAATTGGCGGTTTTTCAGGGAGGTCTGTCGGATCATTATAGACTTGCATGCGCTACATATGGCGATGGATGCGGTCCGCGCCAGCCCCCATTTGCCGCCACGTGATGGCTTGACCTAACCGGGCGCGCGGCCACGATCACGCTCATGACTTTGACATTTGATAGCCTGCGCCCACCCTGCCCTCACATGGATGACACGCATGCAGAGTGGCGCCGCTCTGTTCGCGGCTTTGTCGACAAAGAGATCATGCCTTTTGTCGACGACTGGGAAGAGGCCGGACGGATCCCGCGCGACCTGTTCAAAAAAGCGAAAGCGGCTGGGCTTCTCGGCATCGGATACCCAACCGAATATGGCGGCGAAGGCACTGAGTTCGACCGCTTCCATGGCATCGTTACGTCAGAAGAACTTGCCCGGATCGGTGCTGGCGGAATCTCTTCCGCGTTGATGATCCACGGTATCGGCTTGCCCCCCATCATGGCACTCGGCAGCGAAGAGATGAAAACCGAGATCGGGCGCAAAGTCTTATCTGGTGAGAAACAGATTAGCCTCGGGATCACAGAACCTTCAGCAGGATCTGATGTCGCGCAGCTAAAAACCAAAGCCGTCAAAGACGGGAATGGCTGGCGCGTGAACGGCTCTAAAACTTACATCACAGGCGGAATGACTTCAAAATGGCTGACGACAGCCGTGCGGACAGGCGGCGAGGGCATGGGCGGGATTTCGCTCCTTCTGATCGACCTTGAAAGCGAAGGCGTCAGCCGAACAGAGCTCCCGAAACAGGGCTGGTGGGCGTCGGATACCGCGACCATCCATTTCGATGATGTCTTTGTCCCGGCAGAGAATCTGATCGGCGAGCAGGACAGAGGTTTTTACGGCATCATGGCAAACTTCAATGGCGAGCGTCTTGGCATGGCGGCGCAAGCTGCGGCGTCTGCCCGCGTCTGTGCTGAAGAGGCCACTGCCTGGGCGCAGGAGCGCAAGACATTCGGCAAACGCCTCGCCGACCACCAAGTGATCCGGCACAAACTAGCCAGCATGGCGCAGCGCATCTGGGCCACCACGACCATGCTCGATACCTATGCCTGGCACGTTCAAAACGGCAACACGCCGGTCGCTGAGCTTGCCATGCTGAAAGTGCAAGCCACCGAGACCTTAGAGTTCTGCGCGCGGGAAGCCATGCAGATCCTTGGCGGCGCGGGCTTCATCCGTGGTCACCGGGTCGAGCGCATCTATCGCGAGGTACGGGTGATGGCGATTGGCGGCGGGTCGGAAGAGATCATGCGCGACCTCGCCGCTCGACAACTTTCAGTCTAAAGTCGACGGCGGGAGGAACGGTATGGATAGTTTTAAAGACAAGACCGTCATCATCACGGGCGGCGCGACCGGCATTGGCTTCGGCCTCGCCAAACGCTTTGGCAATGAAGGCGCGAAGATCGTCATAGGCGAACCGCGCCAAGACAAGCTCGACGAGGCGATCGCAGAGCTGAAAGGCCTTGGCATCGACGCTGCGGCCATGGTCATGGATGTAACCGACCCCAACAGTATGGAAGCGTTCGCAGACTTTGCATGGGAGACGTATGGCGGTGGTCATGTCCTCATCAACAATGCGGGGATTGCGATCGGGCGCGCGCCGATAGTCGATACCGCACTTGCAGACCTACACCGACTAATGAACGTCAATTTCTTCGGCGTTTGGCATGGTGCGGCAATCTTCGGGAAGCGCATGATCGCGCAAGGAGAGCCTGCCGCGATCTACAATCTCGCCTCCGAGAATGCCTTCTTCAATGCGGTTCAAAACAGCGCGCCATATATTGCTTCAAAACACGCGGTGCGCGGCCTCACCGAAGCCATGCGGGATGAGTTTCCAGACCATATTCAAGTCGGCATGATTATTCCTGGCTTTGTCGCCTCAGATATGACCAAAGGCTCCGAACAGTTTGCCATGGATGCCGACACGTTCGCCGAAAAGGTGGTCGAGCAAATTCGCGCCGGCGAGTTTTACGTCGTCACCCACTCATACAACATGGTGCGGATCAAACCGATCCATGACGAAATAGAAGCGGCCTATGCCCGCAACGCCCCGCGCTATGATGGCGATGAGGAATATGATGTGCCGACCCTAATTGCGCGGCTGAGATCGCGCCGGGATGGGGCTTAAGCCGGTCAGCCGGCCCCGCTCGCAAAGATCAGCGCGAGAATGCCAAGTGAGACGAGGCATACACCAGCAACTTCGCGCGCGGTCACGCGTTCTTTGAAAAACAGGATGGAAGCGGCCAGCATAAAGATGACCTCGATCTGACCCAAAGCCCGCACGTGCGCTGCATTCTGAAGCGTGAAGGCGGTAAACCAAGCGAGTGATCCGAGCATGCCCGCGACACCGACCAGGCCAGCCACGCGCCATTGCTTAAAGAGCAGCATTGTCTGCCCTGGCTCTCTCAGTCTGAGCAAGGCGAAGATGACTGCCGATTGAAGCAATGTCACGAAAGCGAGGGTGACACTCGCGCGGAAAAACGCGTCCCCAAAGTCAAGCGAGAGCGACGCGCCGCGATAGGCTACGGCGGAGATACCAAACAGACCGCCTGACAGAATACCGATCGCCGCTTTCTTGTTGAACCAAATCTTTGCGCTGAGCTCCCCAGCCGGAATGGAGATCAGGATTACGCCGACCAGGCTAACGAGAATCGCGACGGCGATTTCCAGTGAGAGCGCATCCCCTAACAGAATGATCCCGAACAATGCAGTTTGGATCGGCTCTGTCTTTGTATAGGCCGTCGCCACGGAGAAGTTCTGAGAGCTGAACAGGTGGATGAGCAAGCCCGTCGCCGCGATCTGGGCGAGGCCTCCAAACGCGCCATAGCCGACAAAGGTGAGATTGGCGCTCGGCAAGCCGCGACCGTCAATCGACACCATGACGATTGCGAGCAACACGGCCAGCGGGGCCGCAAAGATGAAGCGAGCGCCGGTCGCGCCCCAGGTGCTGAGCTCGGACTTCAGCTTCTTCTGAAGTGCGGACCTCAGGTTCTGGCTGAACGCTGCCGCAATCGTGATGGGAATCCATAAGTCCATAGCGCGGCTTTAGCCTATGCAATGGCACCAGCGCAATTATTGGAGCGTCTCTAAAAAATGCCCCGAACTGCAGCCAGTTCGGGGCATAGGGGAGGTTGGCATTGTAAGGAGGCAAATGGCTAGAATTTATAGCCAAATCCAATACCAACCACGGTCGGGTTGATGTCGACATCCGCATCGACAGTCGCTCCCAAAGCCGAAGAGAAATCGACGGTCACATCTGTATTGATCCAGACTTTCTTGATGTCGGCATTGAGCAGCCATCCACCAGGCTGACCGTCCAGGTCATAGTCGACGCCGACTTGCAGCGCGCCGCCAAAGCTTGGGTCATAATCAATACCATCGGCGACCGAGCCCTGATCCTCATCGAAGAAGAAAGTCGCGTTCACACCCGCGCCGACATAAGGCTTGAACTGTGTGCCCGTGTCGAAATGGTATTGCAGGGTGAGCGTCGGCGGGAGCAGCCAGACATCGCCAAGGTCCACAGTTGCATTGTCGAGCGCGCCCGGCACCGTAACGTTCACGGCATCCACATCATGCGGCGTGACTGCCAGAATGAGCTCAGCCGCAATGTTCTTCGTGAAGAAGTATGTGATGTCTAGTTCAGGAACATATTGGTCGCCGATATCGACACCGCCGGCCAGAGCCGCATTCCCAACTGAAAGGTCAGCGCCTTCATCCGGCAAGACGGCGAGCACGCGTCCCCGGACCATCCATGGATTGTCGTCCGCATACGCCGCAGCACCGATCAAAGTGGACGTCGCCATCAGGGCAGAACAGAATAAGGATTTCATGACATAGCCTTTTTTCTACTTGTCTAACGCAACACTTATGGTCTTGTTTTGGCATCGAAAATGTTCAGTTTTGACGCGCGGGAACGTGTCACGCGGCATAGGCGCTCAACTGCGTACTTGTCCTAAGTGACGGGCGAAACGTGGTTTGCGATGGGTCAAAGATTCCGGGACATTCGGCGGTATGCCCCTTCCCTTTTGCGTCTAATCATCCAAAATGGCGGCTATGGCTCACACGCACTCAGATAATCACGCGAATACGCCCTGTAGCCCGCAAGAGGCCGACGCCTTTTTGGCCGAGGCTGAGGACTTGGTAGCAGCCAAGGGACAGAAGCTCACGCCGATCCGTCGCAAGGTCTTGCATCTCTTGCTGGAAAGCGAAGAGCCAGCCAAAGCTTATGACCTGCTGGCTAACCTTGATGGCGAGGGTGCTGCGAAACCGCCAACGGTCTATCGCGCCTTGGACTTCCTTCAGGAAATGGGACTGGCGCATAAGATTGAAAGCCTCAACGCCTATGTCGCGTGCGGCCATGCCAATCATGAGCATTCTGCAGTCTTTCTGATCTGCCAGGCTTGTGGCGCGGCCGAGGAGCTGCACGCTACTGAAACCAGCGAAGCGCTCTCAAAAGAGACCAGCTCGGCTGGCTTTGTGATCCAGAATGCCGTGATTGAGGCGCGCGGCACTTGCCGGAAGTGCGCCGCATGATCCCCTTGTGGAGAGGGATCGCAAACACTTGGGATTGCGACGAGATGGGGCACATGAATGTGCGCGTCTATGTCGAGAAGGCAATGGAAGGCCTCGGGAGTTTCGCGGGCGCAATCCAGATGCCACACGCGTTTCACGCCAACGCGCCATCGACACTGCTGCCAGCTGAGCATCATATCCGCTACATTCGGGAGGCACATCCCGGAAAGCCACTCACCATGACCGGCTGCGTGCTCGAATGGGATGAGACGAGCGCACTGATCTATCAAGATATGCGCCACGGCGATGGCGGTCCGGCCGCTGCATTTCGAACGCGCGTCATCCACGTTGATGCTAAGACCGGAAAGCCGTTTCCCTGGAGCACGCGATCCCGTGCGCAGTTAGAAGCGCTGATCGATACGCCGCCAGACGACACCAAACCGCGCGGCGTTGACCCAAGCATCGCGCCTATCCCAAGTAGCATGGCGACCATGGATCAGGTCATCAAATCCGGCGCGCCAGAGATTGGACGCGGCTTGGTTCTGCCGCGTGAGTGCGATACATTCGGACGGTTCTGGGCGCCTTGGTTTATGGGACGCATCTCTGACTCAGTCCCAACCCTATTGCATGATTGGCGCTCGAAAGTGGCCGCATCGAATGGTGATGTTCGCATGGGCGGCGCGGTGCTGGAATATCGGCTGATCTATCGTAAATGGCCGCGCGCCGGGGATCGCTATGTCATCCATACAAGCCTCGCGGATGTCGCAGAGAAGACGCACTCGCTATCGCATTGGGTGCTAAACCCGGACACAGGTGAAGCCTATATCACCAGCGAAGCGGTGGCGGTGACGTTTGATCTGGATAAACGCAAAGTCATCCCAACCCCGCCAGAGCAGATTGCAGAGCTTGAGAAGATCGCCCCGCGGGGACTGGTCTTATAGGGCGCGAGTTGCGCATTCGCCGTGCGCGTTTGGAAGACGGTGCGGATGCCATGCAAGTCTTACGTGCCTCGATCACGCAGCTTTGTGTCGACGACCACCACAACCGCGCAGATCTGCTTACGCCTTGGCTCGCTAACAAAACGGCAGAGACATTCCAGATTTGGCTTGAGAACCCGGAACGCATTCTGCTCGTGGCTGAGCAAGACGGTTCTATCGCGGGGATCGGCATGGCCTCGACAGAAGGGGAAATCATGCTGAACTATGTTGCACCGAACAAACGCTTTAACGGCGTGTCTTCACACTTGCTGGATGCGTTAGAGCAATCATTGAGCGAGCTAGGACAGATGGATCTGCACCTGATGAGCACACAGACCGCTCATGCCTTTTATCAGTCGCGCGGTTGGTCGGACTCAGGCCCGCCAATCGAGGATGCGGGCATGGTCAGTTTTCCCATGCAGAAATCTATCAGCCTGGACCGCTCAGCTTAATCGTCCCGAGTGCGGTCGCGTGTCAGCGTTGTGGCCATTGCCTGGCGCGCATAGGTCGTGGAGACCCGGTGCACGGAGCAATTCGGCGAGCCGTCCGTAGCGTCCTCACGGTCCAATCGGTCATCGCTGCAAGACACAAGTTCGGTCTCTCCTAGCGCGACTTTTTCATAGTAAGAATCTGATACTGCCCCCGCAGTCCCGATCAAAATTAAGCCCGCGATTCCGCAGGCCACAATAGCGGCTATTCGACCGTGCATATTTTCTCTCTCCCAGGGTCACGAGAGCAAACAATGGGTGATTTGTCAAAGTCAGCGGCTGCGGAGGGAGCGCTTCATTGGACCGACATCATCATCGCCGATTCCTTCGATAAGGCTGGACACATAAGATGACAGTTCATCACGCACATCATAGGGCGCTTCCATGGGCAGGAAGTGCGTCGTGTTCACGCGCTCTTTGAGGATCAGATGTGGGCATTTCTTGGTCAGCCGTGCCGCGACCTCGTCGGTGAGAACCGAATCGCTGTCAGGCCGTAAAATGGTAATTGGGATTTGGTGCTTCTTGACCTTGCCCAAGGCGCCCCAAGGACGATTGCGCTGAGCCATAAAGGTGGCTGCTTCCCATTTCGGGTCGCACAGCAATTGCCAGACTTGTTTGTCACTGTCGGGATCATTGCCATCAGTGCGGTCGAACGCATCAAGGATGTAGTCGGCCAGAAACGGATCGCGCCAAGTCGCAAAGGCGCCTCGGCCCTTGTACTTGTACTGAATATGCTCACGGGAATCGAACTTGTTGCGCCGGCGCCGAGCTTGTTTGGCCATATGGTGGCCGCCGCGCCGGAAGCCGAACGGCATCAAATGCATCGCCATATAATATCGCGGCGGCAGGATCACCGGATCGACCAGGACCAGACCCGCGACTTTATCTGGACGCGCGCCCGCCACCATCAAAGCTACCGTCGCGCCCATAGAGTGCCCACTAAGAACCACAGGATTGATTGGCGACTCTCGGTCTAGGAAGGCAATAATGTCATCGCGGTAGCGTTTCCAAGAGCGTAGAGCGTTAGGCTTAGCAGGGAGGGCAGACCGCCCATGACCTCGTAAATCGACCGCCTGGATTTTGGTCCGCAATCCGAGCGGCGCCAAAATCGACTGATATGTCATCGCATTAAACCCGGTGGCATGAAGCCATAGAGCCGCAAGTTTTTTCGCAGGGTCTCCAAACTCCAAAGCCGCTAAATCGCCCTCAGGAGTTTCGAATGTAAAACGACGCATCTTTTGCCTAAACTCTACCCAAATACTCGTCGCAGCAGCTCGGTCGTTCGGGCAACCGGATTGTCACGAATCTTCTGTTCTTCAACTGCGAGATAGTTGAACAAACCATCAAGGCCAAATTGGACCGCATATGTGGTTAAATCAGATTTGTAATCTGTTGCTGCAATCGCCAGCAACGGCTGATTGGAGGTTACGCTATCCAATGCGCGATAGGCCCCCGAGGAGTCCAAAGCAGACTCAACATAAGGCGTGAAGGTTTGGCGTAAATTTGCTTCGGTTCGCCCGCGCAAAAAGTCAGTTGCAGCCGTATCGCCGCCGCGCAAAATTCCGAGCGCATCTTCAATCGTGATCGACTGAACCGCATCGATCACAATCTGCTTTCCCGCAGGCACTGCGTCTTCGGCCGCACGGTTCATACGGAGTTGTAAATCATCCAGCGGCCCAGACAGACCAACGCTCGACAACTGCTCTTGAACATCGCCAAGTCGCCCTGGCAGCGGAATGCGGATTTGCGGATCTTGCCAATAGCCATCCTCAACGCCGATTTGCGAGGCGACGCGATTGGTTCCGATCTCCAGCGCTTGGCGAAGGCCTGCATCAATCTCAGCAATTGTCAGCTCACCGTTCGGGCTCTGTGTGCCCTCAATGCCGCTTAGGACATCGCCCAAGACTTGGCCGAAATCGCCGCCGGACCCTGTCTCGCACCCTGCAGGCATTAGGGTTAAGGCTAGAGCTCCCACTATCATTGCACGCATAACTGAATCCCTCCACGACACTTTTTATGAACCAAGTTTTGGTTATGAAATCAAACGTTTATCTGCTTATCGCTGCGACAGCCTAGCGATACTAGCCTGCTTGATGTAGTTTAGCGAGGGAATTGGAGTCGGTCATATGCTTAAGAAAACGCATGAATGCTTCACGGTATCTGTGGAAGACAAGGTCGCGCACATTGTGCTGAACCGTCCACAGGCCATGAATGCTATGAATAAAGCGTTCTGGAATGAACTACCGGAGATTGTAAACGAGATTAACGCAACGGCTGCAGCCCGTGTGATTGTTATTTCCTCCGAAGGTAAGCACTTCTCGGCAGGCATGGACCTGTCCGTGTTCGGTCAGGATGGCGCCGTGACACAAGGCAAAGTCGACCGCCACGTTGCGGCCGAAGCTTTCCGCTCCAACATCAAACAGATCCAGTCTTCCTTTAACGCACTCGAAGACGCTCGCATGCCCGTGCTGATCGCCTGCCAAGGCGGCGTTATTGGCGGCGCGATCGATATGATTTCAGCTGGCGATATTCGCTGGTGCACCAAGGACGCGTTCTTCTGCATCCAAGAAACCAATATCGCGATGACCGCTGATGTTGGCACTTTCCCGCGCCTTCAACGCTACATTCCTGAGGGTTGGGTCAAGCAAATGGCTTACACAGGTGAACGCCTCGGCGCGGACAAGGCGCAAGAGATTGGCCTGGTCAATGACGTGTTCGACACCAAAGAAGAGATGATGGCGCACGTTATGGGCGTCGCGAAAGAGATTGCCTCAAAGAACCCACTGGCTGTCACAGGCTGTAAGGTATTGATCAATTATGGCCGCGATCATTCGACGGCCGATACGCTTGATTATATCGGCGTCTGGAACTCCGGAATGATCCCGCCTTCGCATATGCAAGAAGCCTTCGCAGCGAAGTCAGAGAAACGCAATGCGGAATATCCGGACCTGCTGCCACTCCGCACAAAACCGATGTAGCGCTTACAAGCTAGCTAATTCGAAAGACGACCGTTGCTTTTAACAAGTGGCGGTCGTTTTGTTTGGCGACCCCACTTGCGAAAATGAGCGTCCGCGTTTTGCGGTCGATGCGGCTTTCAAATTCAACCTGCGTTCCAGTCGCCGCGTCTGCAGAGACATCGAATGTGACAGACACAGAGTGAATGTCGCCCTCGTCCAATACGCTGCGCGCATGATGCTCGACAACCGCCTGGAGCAACACGCCAACCTGGATCACCGTCCAGTTGTCTGCCGTCGCAGATGCAGTCTCATCAGAGGTAAAATCCAGAGCGGATAGCGGAATCGCAAGATCGTTCAAATTCGACATGGCGCTGCTCTAGTTCGGGCGCTGCAAAAAGAAAAGGCTCACGGCGCGAAAACGCCGCAAGCCCCTTTCAAGAACCTGGTATTCGAAAAGCTGTTTAGGCGGCGGCAGCGGTCGCCCGTGCGCCAGTCAGCATATCCGCAACAACAAGATCGCCGAGATGTCCGAAAGCTTCCATACCATAAGTGGTCTGCATGTATTTGCTGATCGATGGCAGCAAAAGCGAAATGTCTTTATGTCCGAGCCCTGCTTTGTGGAGGCTGGTAAACATGCCTTCGCCGACATGGCGACGTCCGCCTGGTGTCTGTTCAATCAAGCGGGCGATCACTGAGGTCGCAGCGCCGTGCTCTGCACCTGTCGTCGCTGACAAAGTGCGTGCGCCTGGCATTTTGCGGAAAATCGCTTCGGCCAGCGGTGAGCCCTGACGCTCAGCGGTGTTAAGAACGATACCCAAAGCTTCGCGTGCTTTGACCTGCGTCATTCCTGTCGCATCAGCACATGTTTTAATTAGATTTTTCAGCATTGGGCAGGTCCTCTTGTTTTACGCATTAAGCGCAAGCCTACCCTGCACGCCTTGCCCGAAGGTTACTATTTCCCGGAGATTCATTCACTTTCGAGGTTAAGTGGTTAAGCGCCGTTAGGGCGAGGTAAACAGAAACCGTCGATTTGTTTACTTTTGGCCGATTACATGCGCTCAGGCGCCGTAATGCCCAAGATTCCGAGCCCAGCCTCTAATTGGTGCAAAACCGTTTTACAAAGCGCCAAACGTGATGCCCGCATCTGCGGGTCGACATCATCCTTCAGGACTGGGCAGGCTGCATAAAAGGCGCTGAACGCCTGCGCCAATTGATAAACATGCTCGCAAATATAGTGGGGCATCCGCTTTTCCCGGGCGAGGCGAAGCGCAAGGGCAAACCCATCCAGCGAAAGAACAAGTTTGCGTTCTTCCGGCGCGTCGATCGCTATGTCACCAGCCTGGAAGCCCTGCTCCGCCGCGCGCCGCAGAATAGCTTTCAGCCGAACAGCAGCATAAAGCAAATAGGGTCCAGTCTTACCCTCAAAGCTGGTAAATCGCTCAAGATCGAAGACATAATTCGTCGTGCGCTGGTTCTGAAGATCAGCAAAACGCAGCGCGGCCCGCGCCACCAATGTGCCGATTTCGGCTTTCTCTTGGGGCCCGATATCACCAGAGAGGCCCGCTTCGCCAATTCGTTTTGTCGCCTCTTCGAGCGCCATACCATTTAGGTCAGCCAGCCGCAGGGTTCCGCCCTCACGGGTTTTGAACGGCTTGCCATCCTTGCCGTTCACGGTGCCAAAGCCAAGGTGTTCAAGCTGGTCGCGGCCGATATAACCGACTTTGTCTGCAGCCCGGTAGACCTGCTCAAAGTGCAAAGCCTGGCGTTGATCCACGACATACAAGATCCGGTCCGGGCCAATCGTATCAACCCGGTCTTTGATCGTTGCGAGATCGGTTGCGTGATATCCCGTCGCGCCGCGCGAGTTGACCAGCATGAAAGGTGGCATTGGGTTTTTCAGGCGCGGCTTCCCGTCTTTGCCGACGGTTTCAACATTCTCATCTGGTCGCGCAATATCGATAATCCAGGCCCCGTCATCCTCAGTCGCGAGCCCGCGCGCTTTCAGATCTTCCACCATCGGCGCGATCAGCGGATCAACGTCGCTTTCACCTTTCCAGAGATCGAAAGAGACATCGAGGAAGCCGTAATCAACTTTCAAAGCCGCAACTGAGACGTCGATGAAATGCTTCAGCAGCGCGCGGTATCCCGCTCGGCCAGCTTGCATCTCGGCCACCGCGTCCTGCGCGCGTTTCGCGTAGACCTCGTCCTCTTTCGAGCGCGCGGAGGCCATCGGATACAGGCGCGATAAGTCGGCCATTGTGACCGGCGGCACTTCTGGGAAAGGTCCGGATTGGTCCGCATCAAAATAAATCAGGTCTGGCTGCTCATCCATCACAGCGATGATCAGCAGCCCCATTTGAAGGCCCCAATCCCCCAGATGCACATCGCCAGTGACATCATCGCCCAGGAAACGGAACAGGCGCACCAGAGTGTCCCCGATCACAGCCGAGCGAATGTGCCCAACATGCATGGGCTTGGCGACATTCGGCCCGCCAAAGTCAAACACCACTTTTTCAGGCTGTTCAGCAGCTCCCCCGCCAGCCTTTTCATCACGCCCAATAAACGCGGCTTGGTTTGCGAGCGCGGAGGCACTGACGGTAATGTTCAAGAAACCAGGCCCTGCCACATCAACACGGTCCACGGACGGGTGTTCGGTGATCCGCGGGGCGATTTTGGCCGCCAACTCACGCGGGTTCATACCAGCTTGTTTTGCCGCTCCCATGCAGCCATTGCACTGAAAGTCAGCCAATTCCGGGCGGTCGGACTGTTTCACCGCACCCCAGCGCGCTTCTAAGCCTTCAGCTTCAAATGCAGCGCTGCACGCGCCCGCCAACTGCGTCGCGAGATCTGTCATTGTCGTCAATCTCCCGCGACTATTGCCCAGCACTCAGGCGGAAGCGTCGCCCTTCGCGATTATAGTCGAGCTGCTCTTCAGTGAGATCAAACCCAATCAGCACTTCGAAGTTCGCCGCAGACACGGATTCGTCTGCGCGTGGAATTATGATCCGCTGCAGCAATTCGGTTTCGCCTGTGACTGGACCATCGGAAAAGTCTGCTGAAACAGTGAAATGCTCTTTGTTGAGCACTTTGCCACTGCGCCGCGTCACCGCGACCCAATAGCTATAATCACGGCGGTTGGCATCCGCAGCGGGCCCTTTGCCGAAGGCAAAATCGATTTCGATCTCCGCGCGAACCGGATTGGTTCCAGCATAGCGGCAAAACAGACGCACATCGACAATTTCGCCGGTATATTCAACATTCGTAAAAATCTGCTCATCGCCATTAAAAGCGACGATGCGTGAAGCAGTATACACACTGCCCGCAGGAGGACAGGAGCCAGCATTTTGGCGCGAATCCAGGGCGCCACTGAGGCCCGAACTCGATCGGCATGCGCCGATCACCAATGCTAGGATCGAAAGGGCGATGATTCGCATATGTGATGCCTTGTCACTCTTGGCCTCGTGGGCGAGGCTATCCATTTACTGCTCAGAGTGTTACCGGGCGAAGACACGGCGCGCAACGCCCTATCTGCGTCGTAATTGTGAGGACAGTGTAAGCTTATGAAGCCGCTAACAATTCTCCTCGCCGCCCCGCGCGGCTTTTGCGCTGGTGTGGACCGGGCTATCCAGATCGTCGAGGAAGCCCTGACAAAATGGGGCGCGCCGGTCTATGTCCGCCATGAAATCGTCCACAACGAACATGTCGTGTCGCGCTTGGAGCAATTGGGCGCGATCTTCGTTGAAGAGTTAGACGAGTGCCCAGACGACCGACCGGTTGTGTTCTCTGCCCATGGCGTCCCGAAGTCTGTCCCAGCCGCTGCCGCCGCGCGCGACATGGTCTATGTCGATGCCACCTGCCCCCTCGTCTCAAAAGTACATGTTGAGGCCGCGCGTCATAGCAAAGACGGCAAAGAAATCGTTCTGATCGGTCATGAAGGCCATCCAGAGGTGATCGGCACAATGGGCCAACTGCCGGACGGCGCGATCACGCTGATTGAAACGGTCGATGACGTCGCCGCCTACACCCCGCAAAACCCAGACAATGTCGCCTTCGTTACTCAAACAACGCTGAGCGTCGACGACACCGCCGAGATTGTCAGCGCACTCCGGAAGCGGTTCCCCTCGATCAGTGTGCCGCACAAAGAAGACATTTGTTACGCCACCACGAACCGCCAAGAGGCCGTCAAAGTCATGGCGGACAGAGCTGACCTGTTCCTGGTGATCGGGGCGGAGACGTCGTCAAATTCCAAACGTCTTGTTGATGTCGCACTTCGCGCAGGCTGCCCTGAGGCGCATTTGGTGGCGAGCGCCGAAAATATTGACTGGGCGTGGTTCGAAGAGGTTGGAACGCTGGGCCTCACTGCGGGTGCAAGCGCCCCGGAGGATTTGGTACAAGGCCTGATCGCCGCTTGCCGCGCCCGGTTTGAGATTTCGGTTGAGGAAATCACGACGGCTACGGAAAGCGTCGTGTTCAAACTTCCGCGTGTTCTCGAACGCACTTAAAGGGCTCTCAGATGGAAACCGCGACAGAGCGGTGATTGCGACTCTTTCGGGCGAGCGCTATAGGCCAGCGCAAATCTCCAGATTCCTCTAGATCGGACCCCAACGATGATCCCACGCTATGCTCGCCCCGCCATGACCGCCATTTGGGAGCCGGAAAGCAAGTACGGCATCTGGCTTGAAATCGAGACGCTCGCCGCCGAGGCGATGGAAGAGCTCGGCCAAATCCCTGCCGGCATAAGCGCTGTCGTCCGCGAGAAGGGCGCATTTGAAGTCGCCCGCATCGACGAAATCGAGGCTGAGGTGAAGCACGATGTCATCGCCTTCCTGACCAATGTCGCGGAACATGTCGGTGAACCTGCGCGCTTCCTGCACAAAGGCATGACCAGCTCTGACGTGCTCGACACGTGCCTGAATGTTCAACTGGTCCGCGCAACAGACCTGATGATGGAAGGTTTGGACCGCGTCCTCGCCGCTTTGGAGAAACGCGCCTTTGAGCACAAAATGACGCCGACTATTGGCCGCAGCCACGGCATCCACGCTGAGCCGACCACATTTGGTATTAAGCTGGCAACCTTTCACGCAGAGTTCCAGCGTGCAAAGCGCCGCCTAGAAACAGCCCGCGAAGAAATCGCGACCTGCGCCATCTCAGGCGCGGTTGGAACCTTCGCCAACATTGATCCGCGCATTGAAGAATATGTCGCGAAAAAACTGGACCTGACGCCAGAGCCTGTCTCGACCCAAGTCATTCCGCGCGACCGGCATGCCGCCTATTTCGCAGCGCTTGGTGTCATCGCCTCTTCCATTGAACGCCTCGCCGTTGAAATCCGTCATCTTCAACGCACTGAGCTGTATGAAGCCGAGGAGTTTTTCTCCAAAGGCCAAAAAGGCTCGTCAGCCATGCCGCACAAGCGTAATCCGGTGCTGACAGAAAACCTTACAGGTCTCGCCCGTCTTGTCCGGATGGCGGTGGTTCCGGCGATGGAGAATGTTGCGCTGTGGCATGAGCGGGACATTTCGCACTCATCTGTCGAACGCGGAATTGGTCCAGATACCACGATCCATCTCGACTTCGCATTGCACCGTCTTGCTGGCGTGATCGAAAACTTGCTCGTCTACCCAGAGAATATGCAAGCGGTAATGGATAAGATGGGCGGCTTGCACAATTCGCAGCGCGTTTTGCTCGCGCTCGTCGAAGCCGGAAACAGCCGTGAAGACAGCTATCGCATGGTTCAGCGCAACGCGATGAAGACCTGGGCAGGCGAAGGTGCTTTCTTGGATCATCTAAAAACAGATGCAGACGTCACGGCGAAACTCTCAAACGAGAAACTCGAGAGCCTGTTTGACGACGGCTACCACTTCCAACGCGTCGACTATATTTTCGAACGTGTGTTCGGACGCAGCTAGTCACGCAGCTTTGATGTCGGTTTTCAGTGGTGCGTGCTAGAGGCAACGCATGCGATCTCTCATTATCAGTGTGTTTCTGGTATTTTTCGGCCTCGGTCAGGCCGTTTCTGAACCAGCTGTCAAAGTCATCAATTTTACCGCTGACTGGTGCCCAAATTGCCAGATCCTCAATCCGCGCTTGGATGAAGCGATTTCGGCCTTTCCGATCGGCAGCATTGAGCGAGTGGATCTGGATGTCACATCCATCCGGCGTCGCTCCTCAGCGATTGAGAAAGCCGCGCTTGAGACCAAGCTTTTGCAACAGGCCAGCGAACATAAGGCCGCCTATTTGTGGAATTGGTATGGCGGCCTGACTGGCCTCGCTGTAGCAGTTGCAGCTGATACCGGTGAGCCAATCGCCTGTTTTATGCGCCCGATGAAGGCTGACGATATTAAAAACAGTCTGAAACTGGCGAAAATTCTGGCTGAACGGGGCAAACCCGGTACCCGCTCGCCGGAACGCTGGGACTGCCCCGAGCCGCTGCGCGGGTAATAAACGGTTAAAGTCTTCGCCTTCAACCTGCCTCAATTTCTCGGCACTAAGCCAAGCTGAAGTTGTGCACGAAAGGTGAGCGGGCGTGAAAGCTTCAAACGGCAAACCCGGACTAAAGAAACCCGCTCAGAGACCGAAAGCGCCAAAGGCGCGAGGAGCCAAAGTGGGGATCTTTCGCGGACGTCCGATCCTGAAATGGGGCCTGGTCTCAGGCTTTACGCTTCTATTGGTTGGTCTGCTCGCTGCTTGGCTCTATTGGCAAAGCCTGTATCGCGGCATGCCAGCATTGCCGGAAACGGCCGCGCTTTGGGAGGCAAACCGAGAGCCAGCGATTGAATATGTCGATCGCAATGGCAGGACGATTGCGATCCGTGGCCCACGTTATGGCCGCGCCATCAAGATTGATGAGCTCCCGCCCTATGTTCCCCGCGCCTTCATTGCTGCGGAAGATAAGCGCTTCTATGAGCATGACGGTGCAGACACGCAGGCCATGGCCCGCGCAGCCTTGTCGAACGTGCTCTCTCGCCGCACCGTGTCAGGCGCGTCCACGATCACCCAGCAATTGGTCAAAAACCTCGTTCTGTCGCCAGAACAAACATTGAAACGCAAAGTCCAGGAAGTTCGCCTGGCCAGACAGCTCGAAGAGAAACTCTCCAAGAGCGAGATTCTCGAACTCTATTTGAACCGCGTCTATTTTGGATCCGGCTTTTATGGTCTTGGCGCTGCCTCCCGGTTTTATTTCGGTAAAGATCCGCAAGACCTCACACTGGCTGAGGCCAGCCTTCTCGCAACGCTCCCAAAGGCTCCGTCCCGCTTGGCTCTAGATGATAATATGGAAGGCGCGAAGCAAAGGCAGGCCTATGTTCTGTCGGAAATGTTGCAAGCCGGGTTCATTACGCCAGAGAGCGCACAAATCGCTATGAATGCTGACGTGGCGCTGGCGCCAGAGCCAGAGCAAGACCCGCAATTCGGATTCATTCTGGACGCTGCGACCGAGCGTGCGAAGGAGATGCTTCCAGAACTTCCCGACGATATGGTCGTCAAACTCACCATCGATGCTGAGTTGCAAACCAAAGTTTCAGAAGCCCTTGAAGCCCGAATGACAGAGGAATCGGAAGAGTCCCAAGCTGGTCAAACTGCGGCGATCATTATGAACCGCGAAGGCCATGTGCTGGCCCTTTATGGTGGGCGCGATTACACCGAAAACCAGTTCAATCGCGCTATGCAAGCGCGGCGGCAGCCAGGCTCCGCGTTCAAGCCCTTTGTGTTTGCAGCCGCGCTCGAAGCTGGCATTGGCCCTTATGACGTGCGCGTCGATCAGCCTGTCACTATTGATGATTGGTCGCCGAAGAATTTCTCCCGCGTGTTTATGGGGCCCGTCACGATCTCAGAAGCGCTGCGCGACAGTCTCAACACGATCTCCGCGACCCTAGCGCAGGAAACCAGCGTTGAGTCCGTAATTTCGATCGCGCGAAAGTTTGGGATCAGCGAAGATTTCCAACCCTTCCCTTCAATTGCGCTGGGCAGCCAAGAGGTGACACTCTGGGACCTCACCCGCGCCTATGGCCCCTTTATGACCGGTGGCCGCCGCGTTGATCCCTATCTGATTGAGACCATTGAAACCACGCGCGGCGATGTCATTTATCAGCGCGCTGAGTATGAGCCCGCCCGCGTCTATGATCGCGAACTGGCCGAGACAATGACCGCCATGATGGCCGAGGTGATCCGCGCCGGAACGGGCAAAGCCGCAACGGTCCAGGGATGGCCCGTTGCCGGCAAAACCGGCACCAGCCAGTCCTCCCGCGATGCCTGGTTTGTCGGGTATAGTTCCGAATTGCTTGGCGGGGTCTGGACCGGCAATGACGATGACACGCCTATGAATGAGGTGACCGGCGGCGGTCTGCCCGCACGGCTCTGGTCAGACATTATGAAGATCGCTCATGATGGCCGCTCACCGAGCATTTTGCGCGGCGCTGACAAGCTGATCCAGCTGACGCCTGAGCAGCAAGCGCGGGTCGGATACTATCGTGATCTCGGCATGGCCTTCTCAGGTCTCGCTGGAAATACAAACTAAGGCTCGCAACAAAAGCGAGCGAAGAGTCATCCAAACACACCATCAGGTCGTATCTTTTATATCGATAAGGATATGGAGATCGGACATTATGGCTTGGTTGAAGGTGGCGACCGCGAGCTGCGTTGCAGGAATGCTCGCGATGGTAACAATGGCGGCAGACCCAGTGAGCGGCCCAGAAGATCGGGTTCTAACTGCGGCGGAAATCGCGGAAGACATCGCGATCGCGCAAGAAACCTATGAGCGCATTCACCCCGGCTATACCCGTTTCACATCTGCCGAGGAAATGCAGGGCAGCTGGCAAGTTCTGGTTGAGAAAGCTGATGCTGATCAAGGCATGAGCCTTGGCGATTTTTACTTGGAATCGAACCGCGTGCTGGCAGGCATTCGCTGCGATCACACGAAAGCGGAGCTGCCGGATGTGATGGCCGAAACGCGCAAAACAGTGCCAATCTACCTGCCAATGCGCTGGGAGTTGATCGAGGGCCGAGGATTTGTCTCCATTGCTGGTGAAGATAGCGGCCTGATGCGCGGTGATGAAATCCTTGCCATCGATGGACAAGCGTTGAGCGAGCGCGTCGATGCGGTCTTGCCGCTCATCCCATTCGACGGACAGACCGAGTGGGCGCGCGGCGGACAAGTGGCCCAGTCGCTGGAGTTTCGCGGCGGCGGACTCGATCATTTTGGCGCACTCATGTTTGAGACCGGTCCAACCGCTGACCTAACCATTCAGCGCGGCGACGAGGCGCCAATGACCATCAGCGTCGATCGGATCACGCATCCTGAGTGGCTCGCCCTTGGAGCCGGTCAAACCGGCGCGCGAAATTTTAAGGATGCCATTCGCTTCGAGCGCATAGGCGACAAGGCGGCCTATCTCGCGGTTGATACGTTTGTAAACTACCGCACTCCGGTTGATCCAGACTCGCTTTATGATCCCATCTTCAAAGCGTTGAAGGATGAAGGGCGCGAGACCTTGATTGTCGACCTAAGACGTAATGGCGGCGGATCGGATGACGCCTCTCTCCGCCTCGCCGCGCATTTGATGAGTGAGAAAGCTGCTTTCAAAAAAGACATCCGCGTCAAGACGCTCAAAATGGACGGGCTTGAAGAGTATCTCTGGACCTGGGACAGCCGGGCGATCAACCCGAACCCGCTCGGCTTCAAGAAGAATTCCGACGGTACGTTTTCGCTCCGCAAAATGGTCAGCGATGATTTGAAGCGCTTGAAACCCGATCGAACCGCGTTCGAGGGACAGCTGATCTTGCTAACAAGCGCCGCAAACTCCTCGGGCTCAACGCATTTGTTGGCCTTTATCAAGGATCAAAACCCAGATGCGATTTTGATAGGCGAAGAAACAGGCGGGAATGCGGAAGGCGCGACAGCGGGCATCCTGTTTACGCTCACGCTGCCGAATAGCGGCATCAAAATGCGCGTTCCAGCGATGCAGACCTTCATGAACATTGAAAGCTTCACACCAGGACTAGGCGTCTCGCCAGACATTGAAGCGCCGATGACAATTCAAGCGTTCTTGAATGGCGAAGACCCCGCTTATGAAAAGGCGCTTTCGCTGATCGAGACTTCAACAGATTTTGATACGGCGGCCTTGGATTAAGCTGGCTTCGGGCTGTTAGCCCGCCTAAGAGGCGGCATGTCCAATGCGTTAAATCTCTTTCTGCTCACCACGCTAGCTATGGCGGCGTTTGCCGCAAATTCGGTGTTGGGGCGGATGGGCTTGGTCGAAACCGAGATCGGCGCCGGAAGCTTTGCGCTCATCCGATTGGTCAGCGGCGCGCTCGTCTTGGCGACGATTTGTCTTTTGCAATCGAAAAAGATCTCCGGCTCGCTAAGCGGCGGCGTGAGCCTGTTGATCTATGCGGGGTTCTTTTCCTACGCCTATATCGCCCTGCCCGCTGGTATGGGCGCGATCATCTTGTTCGCCATGGTTCAGATCACCATGCTCGGCTGGGGCCTGATGAGGGGTGAAAGGCTGTCAGGACTGCAATGGCTTGGCTTTATGATCGCGGTTGCAGCGCTCATCTGGCTCGTCTCGCCGAGTTTGGAGGCGCCGCCGCTTTGGGCAGCAGCGATGATGGCGCTCGCTGGCGTGGGCTGGGGCGCTTATTCCCTGATCGGGCGCGCGGCCAAAGACGCAACGGCCGCGACCACAGGAAATTTCGTCATTGCGAGTGCTCTCGCGGCCCCATTGCTTGCAGCGACGCTTTTCGTTGCACCTGAACCGCCACCACCTTTAGACGGCATTGGCCTCGCCGTGCTGTCCGGCGCTGTGACCTCGGGCCTCGGATACGTGATCTGGTACCGGGCACTGGCGGATCTCAGCGCGACACGGGCCGGCATCGCGCAGCTGAGTGTCCCGGCGATCGCAGCGATTGGCGGCGTCCTGTTCTTGTCTGAGCCGATCACTTTGCGCTTCGCATTGGCGACGACAGCAATCTTGGGCGGTGTCGCCCTTGCCGTCTTGACCGCAGCCCCGCGCTCCATCAAAGCGAAGGAATGACAGAAACTGCGTCCTCTTCAGACAAACCTGGCAAGAACGCATTTCTGTTCGTGGTTGTCGCTGTCATCCTGAACATGGTGTCCTTCGGGATCATTATGCCGGTGATGCCCGCTCTGCTCGAAGACATTACTGGCCTCGCGGCGGAACAATCGGTTTCGTATGGCGGTTGGCTGGCAATGACCTTCGCGGTCGCGAACTTCTTCGCCATGCCGATTCTAGGCGGCTTGTCAGATCGCTATGGGCGGCGCCCTGTTCTGCTTGCATCAATTGCGATGCTTGGGATCGACCTTCTAATCATGGGCCTCGCCCCGACGCTGGCCGTTCTCTTTATTGGCCGGTTTTTGGGCGGCATGTTCTCTGCGACCTACTCGGTTGCAAATGCTTATATCGCTGACGTGACGGAGCCAGAAGATCGTGGCCGCGCGTTCGGCATGATGGGCGCAGCCTTTGGCATTGGGTTCATTCTCGGCCCTGTTTTTGGTGGATTCTTGGGCGAGATTAATCCGCGTCTGCCCTTCTTTGTTGCCGCCGGAATTGCCGGAATCAACTTCCTCTATGGCTGGTTCATCTTGCCGGAAAGCCTGACAGAAGAAGACCGGCGCGATTTCAGCCTCGCTCGCGCAAACCCGTTCGGGGCCATGGTGCATTTTTCGAAAGTGCCACGCGTGGCTTGGTTCATTGTCGCAATTGGTCTGTTTCAGATCGCGCATGCTGTCTATCCATCGACGTGGAACTTCCACGGCGAAATTCGCTATGATTGGTCTGAGTTTGAGATTGGATTGTCGCTGGCTGCGGTCGGCATTGGTTCAGCGGTCAGCCAGGCGCTGTTGACGGGATATCTTATCAAACGCTTCGGCCCGATACGCGCCGGCCTGTTCGGGCTCGTCGCCAATGCCATCGCGCTGTTCCTGTTCTTTTTGGCAGAGGCGCCCTGGATGGCATATGCTGTGATTGCTGTGTCTGCGATTGGCGGGGTCGCTATGCCTGCCATCAATACGATCACATCAACGCTCACACCGCGCAATGCGCAAGGAGAATTGCAGGGCGCGCAGGCGAGTATGATGGCCTTCACACTGATCATCAGTCCCGTCTTGATGACGCAGACGCTGCAATATTTCGCGACGCTTCCAGATGGTCATGCGCTGCAGACGGGCGGCGCGGCATTCCTATTGGCAGCGATCATTACGGGGCTTGCGATTATCCCATTCTTGATTGGCGCGGGGATTAATCGCCGCGCCATGGCTGAGGCAGCGACTGCTGAAACAGCGCCCGCAGAATAGAAAAAGGGCAGCCTTGATGGACTGCCCTTCGCGAATATACCCGAACGGGCTTAGCGGGCTTTTGTAACCAGCCCGATAATCCCGCCAATGACACCGCCGCCGACGCCGCCATTTAGGAAGCTGCTAAGCAGGCCCATTACCGCTTCGCTGCCAAGCAGAGATTGAAAGCCAACATCGGCCGCGTTCATGCCATAACCACCGGCCAACCCGCCGATAATCCCAGCAATCGCGCCGGTTCCGCCTTTGCCGCCCAGTGCTTTGGACACGATGGGTCCAAGAACCGCGCCGCCGACACCATTCAATAGAAGTGGAATAAGTTGTTCCATAAAATTGCCCTCCCGAGGCTTTGAGGGGGCCTGTTTTCAGATCTCCCCAACGCCAAGGCACCAGAATTTTATAATTCTGCCAAGGGCTCTCGCGCAGAACGGGAGTCTGGGCTAGGCAAGCTCATGGCTGATCTTCAACCCGCTTTGTTCCTCGATCGCGACGGCGTCATCAATGTCGATCGCGGCTATGTGGCACGGCTTGAGGATTGGGAATGGATGGACGGGGCCGCCGCCTGCGTCGCCGCCTTCAAAGCGCGCGGATGGTTTGTGTTCGTCGTTACCAATCAGTCCGGAATCGCTTTTGATCACTACACAGAAGCCGACATGCAAGCGGTGCACGATCATATGCTTTCCGGCTTCCGAGACGCAGGTACGGAAGTCGATCAGGTCTATGCCTGTCCATACCATCATGAAGGTACAAACCCGCGCTATCGCAAAGACAGCTATGACCGAAAACCCAAGCCAGGGATGATCCTTCAGGCACTGGCAGATTTTCCCGTGAAACGCGAAGCAAGTTTCTTGATCGGCGACAAACAAACCGATATCGACGCAGCCCATGCCGCTGGAATTGGCGGTTTCTTGTTCAAAGGCGGCAATCTCGCGCATTTCGCCGAGTGGGCGCTTGCAGGTTTTGAGGATGGCGCACGATGAAGACGATTGGCATGATTGGCGGGGTCAGTACTGAAGCGACGCTGATCTACTATAAGACGATCAACGCTTTGGTTCGAGAGCGCCGCGGCGGCTATCATAGCGCTGAGATGCGCATTCATTCGGTGAACTTTCACGATTATAATGGCGCGCATGAAACACGCGATTGGCCGTTCATTCGGGCTGGCTTCGACCGTGCAGCTAAGGGCTTAAAAGGCTCAGGCGCGGATTTTCTGATCCTCGCCTGTAATACGCTGCACACTGTAGCAGACGCCATTCAGGACGCCACCGATCTGCCTTTCCTGCACATCGTTGATGCGTGTGGGGCAAAGCTGCAACAGGACGGGCGTAAACAACCAGGATTGCTCGGAACGGCGTTCACGATGGCGCAGCCTTATTTTGTAGACCGCCTCACAGAGACGACAGGTATGACGCCGCTTCTACCGGACGCGGAGACACAAAAAGAACTGAGCCGGATCATCTTCGAAGAGCTCACCCATGGCATCGTGACAGATGCTAGCATCGCCTATTATGAGGACGCCATTCAGACCCTTAAGGATAAAGGCTGTGACAGTATCATCCTGGGATGCACAGAACTCGGCATGCTGATTACGGACAAGAACAGTCCCCTACCGCCTTACGATACGGCGCTGATCCATTGCGAAGCGATTGTCGAGCACGCTTTGAGCGAGGACTAAGTCTAAGCGCCAACCCGCTGGAAATCGCGAATGATCACCGCTCGGATTTCGGTCTCAGGATAGGCCTGTTCCAGTTTGGTCTTGAAAGCTGACACGATGAGACCTGGCAGTTCCCATTCTCGGTAAGGGCCGAAATCGACGCTCTCGACGGCCTCGATTTGCAGCAAGCTGACCTTCAATCCATCCGCATAGAGCGCCATAGCGCTATCGCGGTCGGTCAAAATACCAACTGAGACCCGCAGGCGCCGCGCGTCTGGCCCTGGTTCCAACGAAACCGTTGCAGGCGCGGTGTGATAGATCGCATCAGGGCCGGAGAATGTGATCGCGCCATATTCATTCTCAAACGTGTTGTCCGAGGCCTTGCCAGCGCTCGCGGCGGCCTGCGTCTCGTCCTTGTTAGCGGAATCCGCTTTCGCGTCTCCCTCTCCGTGCTCGGCCTCAGCCATTTCGAGAGCGTCATCAGCTTTAGGATCGCCACCGGAAGTGAGAAAGAAAAAGCCACCTGTGCCAATCGCAAGAACCAAAACGGCGATACCCCCTAAACCGATGGGGGACTTTATGAGGCCGAGAAGACCCGCTTTTTCGGGCTTTTCTTCGTCGGCGCGGTCCGTTGCTTCGACAGGTTCTTCGGCGATAGCCTCGACAGCCGGTTCTACAGCTTCCTCGGTGGTTGTTTCGATGAGTTCTTCAGGTGTCGCCTCGAAAGCTTCTTCTACAGCTTCCTCGGCGGTTGTTTCGATAGGTTCTTCGGCTGCCGTCTCAACAGCTGCTTCTACAGTTTCTTCGGTAGCGACTTCGACAGTTTTGCCGGCTATAGCCTCGAAAGCCGCTTTTACAGTTTCCTCGGTGGCTGCTTCGACAATTCCTACGACAGTCTCGCCATCATCTAGCGCCTCGGTATCGAAGACAACATCATCCAGATCTGAAACAGTCTCTGTCACCGCTTGATCCGTGCTCATATGCGTCTCCATCCGCGCAAAATTCGATTACAAGTTGAATTTTATAACGCGCATAGTCTTAAGATTCCTTTTGAGTTGGTGCGCCTCAGCCAGATCACCGTTTCGATAGACTCAGACTATGATTCTGATTGGCTTCTGCGAATAGACAAAGCCAGAAATCGCCCCACATCCGCTGTCGAGGAAACCGGGACGATTTAGGGATCGAGCTCATGCGCTTTGCACTCACTGGACTGTTCGTGGCGGCCACCACACCTACCGCTTTGGCTCAAAATACGAGCGGCGTCTTTGGTCCTGTCATCGATGAAGGCGAAAGCGGCTGGGAATATCGCGCCACTTACGATCCCGATGATGAAGACCTCAATCAGCGCTTTCACTACCAACGCGCGATCAATGGCGCGATGCGTTGGCGCGTGGTGGCACAGGTGCGCAGCACCGATGATTCAGATTTTGATCCTGACTTTCTGCGCGGCGAGCTGGTCTGGCAGGTCACACCGGATGATCAGAAATTTCAGTCCGGCTTCCGATTTGAAGGCCGCTACCGGTTCGAGGACCGTCCTGGTGATGTAACTGTGCACTGGACCAATCAATGGAAGCACATTGATAACTGGACCTTGCGGGCCATCCTCGGCGCGACACAGCAAATCGGAAATGACCCAGCCGACGGCATCCTGATCCAGACTCGCGCCTCCGCCACAACATCAGTCGGCGATGGTCCGAAACTCGGGATCGAATGGTTTGGCGAATATGGGTCAACCTCAGACTGGTTGGGCCTGGACGAACAGGAGCATCAGATTGGTCCGGTCGCAGTCTGGGATCTCGGAGGCGATTGGAGCCTCTATACCGGCGCGCTATTCGGGGCCACAGACGCGACCGCTGACACGAACCTGCGCTTCCGGATCGGCAAAGAGTATTAGCGCTTAGAGCGGCTTCAGGGTCTTCCCGTTCAGCCCGCCCATGCGGCAAACCTCCATCCACTCATCTTCCAAAACAGGTTGGACAGAAAGGCGCATACTGGTGACCAGTGACATGTTCTCGAGGGCTTCGTTCGCTTTGACAGCTTTTAGCGTCACCGATTCCGGCATATCCACGAGGGCGCGGATATGGACGCAATCCCAGCGCTCGTCATCAGTTGTGGAATCGGGCGCGCTTTCGGCAGAAACCTCAACAATCCCAACGACCTCCAAACCTTCGTTCGAGTGGTAGAAAAAGCCGCGATCGCCGATTTTCATTTCGCGCATATTGTTGCGGGCCTGATAGTTGCGAATGCCGTCCCATTCTTCGCCCGCCTCGCCTTTCGCCTTTTGCTGATCCCAGCTCCATTTGAACGGCTCAGATTTGAACAGCCAGTACTTCATGTTCGCTCCTACAAGTGTTGCAGGGCATTTAGGTCGCTTTGGGCTCAGCGTCCACCTGTTCGGCAAGCTTCGGAGACAAGCGGCTCAAGCTCGTCCCAATGCTTATAGCGTCGGACCTCTTCGGGCGCTCCAAGCCACGCATCTTCAAACGCGTCGCGCGTGTCGCCATCTGCAAGGATCGGGAGGAGCGGATCTACACTGATCCGGATGCTGAAGATGACCGCGCCAGTCTTCGGGAGTTTTCGGATCGTCTGTCGCTCGACCCGCAAATGCAGATCGCTCAGCTGTTTCTTGGCGGCACTTGGCCGGTCAGGCGTATAGTGTTTCTCGCTGGTCTGCACGGTCCAGTTAAACCGCTCGAGCACCACGTCTGGCTTCAAGCCGGAGAAGATCCGTCCGACCCGAGCGGCCAATTTGGGGGCACCCCCCGGGACAGGGCTGTGCAGCGCGCCGAGATCAAGTCCGATCCGTTCCGGCAACGTCCAATAGGTCGGCGCACAAAGCACGCCCGCGACAAGGCGCCAATCATGTGGTCGCTCTGCCGAGAGCAGGCATAGATCGTCGGAAACAATCGATGCGGCTTCTTCCAGCGCGGTCGGCATTTTCTGGCTCGGCACATGGCCAGTTGCCTCGATAACCAAAGCCAGCAACTCTTCTGCCGCCGCCCCATTCAGATCTCCACCCACCACATTGGCACGCATCATTTTAAGGATCAGACACTTATCGCGCAGCCAGGTCTCAGCCTCTGTGTCCGGCGTCAGCCAATTCGCTTTGGGGATTGGAGAAAGGTTGGGCTCAAATTTCGGGATGCCGTCCAAGAAAGGCAGATAAGGGGGTGTCCGCGCCTTAAGCGACACCAGCGCTGCCCCAAGAGGCGAACCCTGCGATTCTCGGCGTACTCGGCAGATACATCGTCTCGTAGCGATCCAGCTTGAACCCTTCTGCTTCAAGCATGGTTTTGGTGTCGCGGGTCAGGTGACAGCCGCCCGCCATACGTTTCCAGATCGGTTCAACACGGCGCTGCCACTTTGCGACGCCTTCATCAGGCGCCAAGCCATGCTCAGAGAATAGGACTTTGCCACTTGGTTTCAGGACGCGGCGAAGCTCTTGCAAGGACGCTTGCCAATCCGGAATAGTGCACAAGACGAACGTCACGACCGCGGTGTCGACACTGTTATCTTCAAGGGGAACCGCCTCCGCGCCGCACTCATAGATATCGCTGGAAAAAGCATAATCACCTTCCGCCATTTCCTTCTTCGCACGCTCAACCATAGGGGCATGCGGCTCAATCGCGTGCAAATGTTTGACCTTATCAGGATCGTAGAATTCAAAATTGGTGCCGCATCCGCAGCCAATCTCCAAGACGATACCATCAGCTTCAGGAACGGTTTTTTCGCGCTGCTTCATCATCGGCTTAGACGAACACGCACACGAAATCAGCGGCGGTAAAACGTAGCGATCCCAAAGCCCGAACATTACTCGTTTCCTTCCACCATTCTGCGCCGCGTCTGGCTATCCATCGGCTCGACCACGAGCGCATTTTGCGTGATCCGGACACGATAGCTCAACTTATCCGCCATGGGAAAATAGACAGCGGAGCCGAAAGGCGGCGATCCTCCGGATTTTTTGGACGTGACCAAGCCAGCGGAAAACCATGACCGACCATTCGCGTCAGTCTCACCGTCGCTGAGCACCTGATCCAACTCTTGTTCGCCGCCATAGTTCACCAGCGCGCCATAGACATCGAGGCCAAGCTCTCGATCGAACATTTCGATTGTGCCGTCCTCACTCACCCGCCGGCCATAAGACGTTGCGCGGGTCAGTTCGGTGGAGCTAAAACGGCGCGCAAAGCGGCTTTCAATGAATTCGAGCCGGTACAAGCTGTCATAGCCCAGCATTTGTTTCATAGGCGAAAAGCGAATGACTTGCGCGCTGACTTGGAACTCATCACCAATAAAGCCGTCCTGCACGATCACCTCGCCAGACGGCAATGTCATCGTCATCGTATAGGTATCATCGGCGCTACTATCTTGCGTGAAACTGATCTCAGCGACGTCACGTTCTTTGGTCAGGGCCTTATAGGTTTGCAGGTTGAGACCGACAAAAGTCCCGATCCCGGCCGCCCCTAGAAATCCGATGCCGAAGAGGAACCGCAAGCCGCCCGCCGCAAGCCGCAGTTTCAACAATCGCCCAATCCCGGCAAAGCTCAAGGCCAGTCCAACCACACCCGCCAGTGCCGGTAAGATCCACCAAATCATCATCTGCCACCTCCTAAGCGCCGCCCCTTCTGACGCTCTAAGGATGACTATATCAGTGGTTAAGGAATCCGCGAGGCTTTAGTTGCAGGGTATTGTGCGCGGCGTCAGGGCCCGATCAGTCGAACCTGCTCATTTCGGCCCCGGCCGACTTTCGCACGCTCGCGCCAGCCGAGGACTGTATAGGCTTCGATCGCTGCGATGTTCTGAACATCGACATCCAATTGCAAGGGCCGCCCTACAAAACCGCGCGCGACTTTTAAGAGACCGCTGCCGACACCGCAAAAGCGCCAGTCCTTGTGGACAAAGACATGCGGCACATAGGCTTTGCCTTGCTCGAGCGTCAAAAACCCAACCACGCCAGCCTTTTTCTCAACCGCCACGAAAGCGACATTTGCCGATAGGGATTGGCGTAAGCGGATGATCTCTTCGCGTTCAGACCCACGCCATGGGAACGCCTTCAAGCAGTCCTTGAAGATGCGTTCTATGCTTGGATAGTCTTCCCGCCGCCAATGACGGATCGACCAGCCGGCACCCGGGTGGCTGTATAAGCTCATTTGTCCAACGTAATCAAAACTTGCGGCAAGGGAAAGACATTGCTCGGTCTGGGTAAAGTCTCTAGGCGTATGTCCTGGATTTAATGCCTACGGGAGAACAAGAATGCGCTTGAAGCAAACGATCGGGACGATGCTGCTGGGAAGCTTTTTAGCTATGCCAGCGCTCGCCGACGATCATAGCGAAGATGACAGCCGTAAGTTTACGGCAGAACGCGTCTTCGACATTGAATACGCGGCCGATCCGCAAATCTCACCCGATGGCGAGACCATTGTTTATGTCCGCCGGTCTATGGACAAGCTGACCGACCGTGATCGCGGGGACATTTGGACGATCGATGTAAAGTCGGGCGACCACCGCCCTCTCATCACGGGTGGTGCCTCAGCGGGCGGCCCGCGTTGGTCACCGGACGGCACGAAGCTGATCTATACGACAGCAACAGATGGCAAGCCGGACCTGCGTCTGTACTATTTCGACTCTGATCGTTCTGTGTCGCTCAGCCAATTCAGCGCTGGCCCGGGCAATGCCACCTGGTCGCCAGATGGCAGCGCGATTGCCTTTACCATGTTCACGCCTGGCAAGACGCCGAGCTTTGCGACCCCGCCCGCAGCGCCTGAAGGTGCGACCTGGTCTGAACCGGTCCGCGTGTTCGATGACTTGCAGTTCCGTTTCGACGGCGCCGGGTATCTCAAAGAAGGCGCGACGCATGTTTACACCCTGCCCGTCGATGGCGGCACACCGCGCCAAATCACATCCGGAGACGCCAATTTCGGCAGCCCGACCTGGCTCGGCAATGACACTTTGCTCGTGGTTGGAAACGATGCCGAAGACCGCGATCTCGATCCAATTGAAAGCGAGATCTATGCGGTGAGCTTAGCGGATCTGTCCCGCACTGCGCTAACGACACGCGATGGACCAGACCTGGCGCCATCTGTATCGCCCGATGGATCGAAAGTCGCCTATCTTGGCTATGACGACCTGGTCAAATCCTACCAGCAAGCCGACCTCTATGTGATGAATGCAGATGGGTCGGAGGTGACGGAACTCGCCGCTGATTTCGATCGCGGGTTCAGCACCGTTACTTGGCACCCGAACGGACGCAGCCTGATCGCTCAGATTGAGAATGCTGGGGTGATTGATGTCATCTCCGTCTCAATGAATGGCGAGGTTGAGACGCTGGTGACCAATGTTGGCGGCACCTCCATCGGGCGCCCTTATGCAGATGGCTCTTTCTCGGTCTCTGACACCCGTCGCCCGGTCATCGCTTACACAGCTGGCTCTCCTGATCGACCGGCAGAGATTGCTGTCACGGGCTCACGTGTGGATGATCGTGTCCTAACCGATCTCAACTCTGACCTATTAGATCATCTCGATATGGCGACGATTGAAGAGATCAAAGTTCCGTCTCGGCATGATGGCTTGGAAATCGAAGCTTGGGTCGCGCTCCCGCACGGCTTTGAAGCCGATGGCACCGCACCGATGATTATGGAAATCCATGGCGGCCCCTTCGCCATGTACGGCCCTTACTTTGCCAGCGAGATTCAGCGCTTTGCGGCTGAAGGCTATGTCACAGTCTATGTGAACCCGCGCGGCTCAACCGGCTATGGCGCCGACTTCGCGATGGCGATCGATCTCGCCTATCCCGGCTATGATTATGAAGACCTGATGAGCGTTGTCGATGAGCTGATCGAGCGCAACTATGTCAGCTCAGAGCGCTTGTTTGTGACCGGTGGCTCCGGCGGCGGCATTCTCACCGCCTGGATTGTCGGTAAGACAGATCGGTTCGCGGCAGCGGCGACCGTTAAGCCGGTGATAAACTGGATGACCATGGCGTTGTCAGCAGATATCGCGCAATTCGTCCGCCGTCACTGGATCCGCCAGGACCCGTGGAAAAACCCGGACGCGTTCCTGGATCTATCCCCGATCATGCTGATCGAGAATGTCGTCACACCGACCCTCGTCATGGTCGGCGAGGAAGATTGGCGAACGCCAACTTGGGAAGCAGAGCAGTTCTATACAGCTCTGAAACTCAAAGGCGTCGACACAGCTCTGATCCGCGTGCCTGGCTCACCGCACTATATTGCCGGGCGTCCATCGCGACTGATCGCGAAGACCGACAATATCATGGGCTGGTTCGCGAAATACGATCCGGAAAAACAAGAGTCGGAAGACTAAACATCAGAGCCCGCGATCTAGGTCGCGGGCTTTTTTCTGTCGGCGGAATCCTAAAGCAATCAGGATCTCCGACTAAGGCAGGACGGCTCAAATTCGTCGCGTTGGCGTTTGTAGGTGACAGGCCGATGCGGCTGTGGCACTTCATAAAGGTACATGGGGACTCAACCGGTCAGGAGAGTTTCCATGTCAAAACTAATCCGCATACTAGCAGCTATATTATTCCTCCAATCCGCGCCCTATGCGCTTGCGGATGGTCATATTGATTTGGAGGCAAACCTCACGGGGGTGTGGTTTGGATTGGACGACTCAAGATGCTATGTCCGCCAATACGAACAGCATGAAAGACAACTCGTATCGATTTTCTGCGAAAATCCATATGAACAGTCGAGCTACGTATTCAACGGATACAAACTGGATAGTGGCGACGGGCGGACCCTCGAAGGCGCGTTGAGCTTTGTGCCGAAGGGAACAAGAATCTCACGGCGCAATGCCCGGTTCAGGATAGGCAGATATACCAAGCGCGGCAAAACGCCGAGTGAAACCGAAACCATGAAGGCGCTTTACCCGATAAGCACGACTGGTTCAGCCTCTATCGATCCATCATTCATATTGCCGCTTACCCGTTTCGACGATCCAACGTACGGCCAACAGATCAAGGAATCTGACTTCGGAGTATGGCAAGATCACTTCCCAGCCCCCGGAGGTAAAGATGACCTTACGGGGGTCTGGTACAGCGATGACGGAGGCGTTTACTACATCACGGAACGTGGCCCGTTCATAACTTGGTTCGGCGAGCATCCCGGCGGCGCGTGGTCTAATGTCGCTGAAGGTGCACGAATAGCAACACGAATTGCGCTGAATTGGGCTGACGTCCCTAAAGGTCGCACCCGGGGAAGCGGCGAACTTGGACTCCGCGTAGATGGACCCAACCGATTGATCCGAACCTCTCGGACCGGTGGGTTTGGCGGCTCGGTATGGACCAGGGAGAGCAACGAACGATGGATCCAACCAGATCCGATAGGCTCAACCAAACCGGTGCGAACTCGGCAAGTCGCGGCAAGTCTTTGCCCATCTGACGAAACCAGAACTGCGAGTGAAGGCGACCGAGAGTTTGGTGGAAATGGCCCTAGAATAGTCGCCAATATCGAGCTTTCAATCGAGCCTAGAATGCGCCGGTCCGTGCGGGCGACGGTTCGCTTTTCAGCCACAGAAACGGGGGGAGATAACTCATCCATATCTGCCACTTGGACCCGAACCGTCTATATCGCTCCTGAAAACAGAACGATCGTTGAGATACTCTCCGACACCGGTTCATCATTCGATTTTGTGAGCGCACATGAAGCTGGTCTGGAGATTGGGATGGGCGGCGATTCAGCGGCGGCCGATCTGTATGGCATCGCGTCATTTGAACCGTGGGCGGTTCAAGCTTTGCCTTCATCAGAAGCTGTGTCGCGCTTGTTTTATGTCGGCGACACAGGCGGAAGTGACATTAGCAGTGACGATGACTGCACTCGCGAAACGCGATTACATTTTATTGAGTTCAATCCGATGCACATTCGCCTGAACTAGGCCAGACCTACCGAGAGGGGTACAGCTAAAGACGCCCCAACGTTTAAGCGTTTGCCGCTTTGGCCGCACGTTTGCGCTCATGCGGGTCCAAGTGGACTTTGCGCAAACGAATGCTCTCTGGCGTCACTTCGACCAGTTCATCATCCGCGATATAGGCCAGCGAGCGCTCGAGCGTCATTTGCAACGGCGGCGTCAGGCGCACGGCCTCATCCGTACCGCTGGCGCGGACATTGGTCAGCTTCTTGCCTTTGAGGACATTCACCTCAAGATCATTGTCGCGCGTATGCTCGCCAACGATCATGCCTTGATAAACCTTGGCGCCCGGGTGGATCATCATCGGACCGCGATCTTCCAGATTCCAGAGCGCGAAGGCCACAGCCTCGCCTTTGTCCATCGCGATCAGCGTGCCAGTGCGGCGACCTTGAATCTTGCCTTTATAGGCGGCGTATTCGAGGAAGACGCGGTTCATGATCGCTGTGCCGCGCGTGTCGGTCATCAACTCACCCTGATAGCCGATCAAGCCGCGCGTTGGCGCGTGGAAGACCATACGGCTCCGACCAGCACCGGACTGTTTCATCTCAATCATCTCGGCTTTGCGCTCAGAGAGCTTTTGCACGACTGCGCCGGAAAACTCGTCATCGACATCGATCACGACTTCTTCGATCGGTTCCAAGCGCTCGCCGCCTTCGCCTTCTTTATAGACAACTTGCGGACGAGACACGCCAAGCTCATAGCCTTCACGGCGCATGGTCTCGATTAGCACGGCGAGTTGTAATTCGCCGCGCCCGGACACAACAAAGGATTCCGCCTCTGTCGAGCGCTCGACTTTTAGCGCGACATTGCCTTCGGCTTCTTTTTGCAAACGGTCCCAGATCACCCGGCTGGTGACCTTGTCGCCTTCTGTGCCCGCCAGCGGACTGTCATTGACGCGGAACGTCATTGAGAGCGTTGGCGGGTCAATCGGTTGGGCTTCAATCGGGGTGTCGACGCTTGGGTCAACAAACGTATCGGCGACGTTAGCTTTCTGCAGGCCAGAGATCGAAACGATATCGCCGGCTTCACCAACGTCGATCGGCTCACGCTGAAGGCCGCGAAAGGCCAGGACTTTCGACACACGCCCACTCTCAACCAAAGACCCGTCACGAGCCAAGACCTTCACGGTCTGGTTCGGCTTTACAGACCCTGAGGTGACGCGGCCAGTCAGGATGCGGCCTAGGAAATTATCGGCGCCAATCGTCGTGGCGAGCATCCGGAACGGACCCTCTTCAACTTTAGGCTCTGGAACGTGCTTCACGACGAGGTCGAACAGCTCGTCCATATCGGTACGCTCTTCTTCGTATTGCGTCGACATCCAACCATTCTTCGCCGAACCATAGAGGATCGGAAAGTCAAGCTGGTCATCGTCCGCGCCGAGCGCGTCGAACAGGTCAAACACTTCGTCGATGACCTCGTCGGGCCGGCGCTCAGGCTTATCGATTTTATTGACCGCAACGATCGGACGAAGACCAATTTTCAGCGCCTTAGACACAACGAACTTTGTCTGCGGCATTGGGCCTTCAGCAGCATCGACCAGCACAATCGCGCCATCCACCATAGAGAGAATACGCTCTACCTCTCCGCCAAAGTCGGCGTGTCCGGGCGTGTCGACAATGTTGATCCGCGTATCGCCCCAGACGACACTCGTGGTTTTAGCGAGGATGGTGATGCCACGTTCTTTTTCGAGATCGTTCGAATCCATCATCCGCTCAGATGTGGCTTCGTTCTCCCGGAACGTGCCGGACTGTTTCAGCAGGCAATCTACCAAGGTCGTTTTACCATGGTCCACGTGGGCGATAATCGCGATATTGCGAAGGGAGGTTGGCTCAGTCATCGGGAGGGGCTTTCGAAGCGCTATTTGTCGTTGCGCGCGCCATACACGGGACCGAGCCCTTTGGCTATGGCTTGTGGACACAGATGGCGGGGGTCTGATGCCGCTTGGCGCTGACAAAGCGCTCAAGATTGGTTAATCAGGTCTTCGGGTGGATGAAGAGAGGGACGCTATGCGTTTGATTTTGCTAGGTCTATTGGCGGCCATATCTTTTCAATTGAGCGCGTTTGCGGAGAAGCGCATTGCGCTGGTCGTCGGCAATAGCGCCTATGAAACTCCTGGCTGGGCGCTCGCTAATCCGACCAATGATGCTGAGCTGATTTCGATCGCATTGGAACGTGTCGGCTTTGAAGTCCATCAACTGCTGGATGCCGACCGCAACCAGATGGAAGAAGCCTTTCAGGATCACGCCGACCGGCTCAAAGCGGCGGGCGAGGACGCTGTTGGTTTCTTTTTCTATGCCGGGCATGGCGCGCAGCATCGCGGATTGAACTATCTCGTTTCGACCGATGCCCGCTTGCGATCAGCAGCGGATTTGATGCGTCAACCAAAGCTCGATCTGTTGATGGATTATCTCGACTATGCCGGGAACCAAACGAATTTCATTGTGCTGGATGCCTGCCGGAACAATCCCCTGCCCGCCTCTATGCGCAGCGCGCCGCAAGGCCTGGCAAGCAGCCAAAAAGTGCGCGGCACCCTGATCGCTTACTCAACCGCACCTGGCATGGTCGCCGAAGACGGCGAGGGCCGGAACAACAGTTCCTACACAACTTCGCTTGCCTCGCTGATCACGCAGCCAGGTTATTCCGTCGAAACGATGTTTCGCGTCGTTGCCACGCGGGTTGAGGACTTGACCGAGGGCATCCAGATTCCCTGGACCGAAAGCGGACTTCGCGGAGAAGCTGATTTCTGCTTTGCCGGGTGTGAGCTGCGCGGCGAGAATGATCTGGAAACCGAGGCGCTCGCGGAAGCGGTTTCCAGCAATGATCCTATGATCCTGGAAGTGTTTCTGGACCTCTTCCCGGAAACCGAGCACCGTTCCTTTGTTGAATCTCAGAAACGGCAATTGGAGATTGAACGTAGCGCAGCGCAGGAAATTGAGGACGCGAAAGCCGCCAATGAAGCGGTGCGAGAAATGTTTGGTGTCGATCGGTTGATCTCCGAGATGATCTCGCCTTGGCAGGATGAACCCAAGCAAATCACGGCGCGGCTCGGTATGGAGGCTCGTATTTTAGAAGGCGATCCGGCCTTCGCGAAACTTGACGATGCCTTGTTTGTCTTCTTCGAAGAAGGCTCCAGCGCATTGTCGGAACCAGCTAAGTCGCACCTCGACCTGTATCTTCAATACACAGCAGAAGATCATATTCTAAACGCTGGCCCCGGCAGCCTGGCGATCGTCGCCAGCTGTAGCCCTGATGAGCTGAGTATCGAGATTTGCGAGGATAGAGCGTTCAGTGTCGAACAATATTTGCGTGCCCGCGGCCTGTACGAAACCGCTATTCTGCAATCAGAGAACTGGGGAACGATCCGCCAAATTTCCGCCGGTGATAGTGGCATCGATGCGAATGAATTAAATCGCTACGCCGCGATCATGCTGCTCAGCCGATAACCTTTATCAACCGCCTCGAAGCGCACATCCATAAATTAGCTTGACTCATAATTATCAAAAATGCTAATTAGCATTTATGGCAAATGAAGTCTTCAAAGCCCTCGGGCATCCGCTCCGCCGCCAGGTCATGGCGCTGTTGCAAAAGGGCCCTAAGAGTTCCGGCGAGCTGGCCGAGGCGTTTGATGCGGCCTGGCCAACCGTCACCCGGCACTTGAATGTGTTGAAGGACGCCGACCTGATCACAGCCGAGCGTCAGGGTACATCTATCATCTATCGAACCAATACAAGCGTCGTCGAAGACGCGGTCACCGCCCTTTTGGGACTGATTGGCCGCGACAATGGCGATGACGATATCAAGGAGGCAGCAGAATGATCCGCCCAGGTTTAATCGTATCCGCAATCACAGTCGCCCTTATGGCAGGCATTTCGATCTGGGCTGGCGGACAGCTTCCAGCTGACAATATTCCCGTCCATTGGAATGCTGAGGGCATACCAGATCGTTTTTCAGACAAGCGAGAGGCGCTTTTTCTGCTCTGGCTATTGCCCGGAAGCGCGCTGTTCGGCGCCCTGGTTTTCGCCCTCCTCCCGCAAATCGAGCCCATGCGGGACAATCTGTTTAAAAGCCGAAAAGCTTACAATGCTGTGTGGATCACAACCCAGCTGCTCTTCTTAGGCATCCATGGCGGCATCGCTTATATGATGATTATCGGCAGCGGACAGGAAATGCGCTCCAACGAATTCGTTCGGTTCGTGATCGCTGGCACCGGCATCCTGTTCATCATCATGGGCAACTATCTGCCCAAAACTCGCCAGAACTGGTTCCTTGGCATTCGGACCCCGTGGACCTTATCAAGCGAGGTCACCTGGGAAAAAACGCATCGTCTAGCCGGGCGCCTGTTCTTGATTGTCGGTTTTATATGCCTGATCAGCGCCTTCATTGTCGACGGCATTGGCCTCGTCTTCGTAGTCACCGGCGCATCCGTCGGCACCGCGTTGGTCAGCGCCGTCTATTCCTATCTTGTCTATCGCAACGCTCCGGATAAGCGCGTGAACCCGGACTATATCGTCTAAGCCAGGGACGCGCCTATTCGATCGTTTCGCGCGCTTCGAGTATAACAGCAGGCGTATCATCCTCGAGCATTTGCATTTCGAGGCCGGTCTTCGCCTTCGCAGCTTGCCAGTCTCCGGCATTCACCCGCACGGCAAAGGCCCGGGTGGAGAGCATACCCGCCTCTGGGCGAGCGGTCGCGAGAATGTTGATATAGTGAACGCCATCAGACTGTGGTTGAAAATCAAGGCGCCATGTATGGCTGGTCGCATCTGCCATATCGAGTTGAACCTGGCGTTCCGCCCCGAACACTTCGAGCTCTGCACCGCCTGAGGCTTCGAGTGAGAGCGTTCCGAAGGGATAGCCCTCATGCACCGTAATGGTTACGGAGCCATTCTCGCCGACTTCGATTGGCTTAACTGCGTCATGTGTAAACGTCACAGAAGCGCCAGGCTTCACGGTCGTGATCGGCGGTGCGAGCCTGACTTCGCTTACTTGTGCTTGCTGCGATGGCTCCACAACATCTACAGATGCCGTGTCGTTGACACTCTCCTGAGCACATGCTGCGAAAAGCAGCGCGGCAGAAAGTGGAAGGGCGCTAATCATGGGCTTATTCATGGTCTTGATGTTCCGCATTTTCTAGCTCGCCGTAAAGTCGAAGCAGCTGTCCGCAGCCGTGCCTGTTTCGAAATTGTTGAAGTCATAGATCTCGATCGCATAAGTCCCGGCATCAAGCGTGCCAGTCCATGTCTCAGTGCCGTCGACAGACGACTCCGAAATGCGGTTCTGCCCACGCGAATCTCGTGTGAACAAACGGCCCGTCTCCCAGATCCGGAAGTCCGGGTCTGTTGTACCGGCAGGTCCAGACGTTTCAGTGGCTGTAAGGGTCAGTGCCGTCGTTGATGCCAGCGTTAGCGTGATGAACTCGCGCACACCATGCTTGTTGGTGTCTCCGTTGACTGCCGTCGAGCAGACCGTCACGGCACCGCCGCCAATCGTCGAGGTTTTATAGATCGGCAAAGACTGCGGCAGGTTGCCATTGTTCGTTTCGCCAACGCCCTGCGGCCCAGTGCCGTTAATATCTTCCGCGTTTAGAAGGGCGTCCAAAGCCGTCCCGCTGACCGCAGCCTCGTTGCGGATACGGTTTGCGAACGCAAATATCGTCGTGAAGTCCGAATTGTTGATATAATCTGGGTCTGTGAAGGCGTTGTAGATCGGCGCAAATCCGCCATCAATTGTGTCCGCGCCATCGTCAACACTGTCATAGATATCATAAAGAATTTGCTGGACAGAGGCTTCGTTGAACCAGCCCTGGTCGCGCGATGAGGGGCTTGAGACTTCGGTCAGGTCTGTTTCGACACTGAACGCAAAACCACTGGATTGTCGGTCTCCGTCTACATCTCTGTAAATAGGATCATCCAGTATCATCCCAGAAAAAGCGTTGCCCCAGCCTTCGCCAAATGACAAGCGTGCGTCTAAGCGAGGCGTCAGACTATGGGATCCTCCTGGAGAGTCAGAGCGCGCCAATTGATCTTCAAAATAATGTCCGAACTCATGGACAACAACATGAGTGTCGTATTCGTCGGTGTCATTATTGGCAGCACCTAAAATCCGGATCGTGGGCACGTCGTTGATGCGCGTGTAGGATGACGTTCCGATTTCACCATCGCTAATATTACCGCTCGCCGGGACATTGTTGACGCTCCAAAGCACTTGAAGCGCGGGGAAATCTACATCTGGATCGACCTGAGCCACCTGAGTAACAGCTTCGTAGATGCCATCTAGGATCGCAAAGGGTCCCGCTGCTCGTGTCGTCGTATACTCGCCCGCCGGGCCGCTAGGGTCCGCTAGATTCGTGGCGTTTGGATCCCAACCGGAAGGCGCGTTCAGATCTCGCCGGGAATTGGTTGCGCCAGAATTGGTGAGGCTACCGTTCAACGCATAGATGGCGTTGCTATTGGTATTGTCCAAAACTTGGATATTCCAGCTAGCCGCTGCAGTACTGATCATCTGGCTGCGTACGCGCACGCGAACGTCAGTATCCGAATCGACCGAGACCGCATAATTTCCGTTACCATCGGTTGTATCCGTGTCGAGCACGGTGCCCGCAGAGTTCACAACCTCAACGGTCACGCCGCGCGCCGGTTCCTGGGTAATCGCGTCATAATCCAAAGCGGCCGGCACGATCCTCGACGAAGTCCCCGAGGAAATTTGGTGACCGATCTTGTCAAACGTGACCTGCCCCGAGATCTCAACACTTCCGGCCGGTGGAGGTGGCGGGGGTGGTGGCGACACAATTTGCGTTGGCGGGGCCGCTGAGTCTCCACCTCCTCCACCACAAGCCGCAACAAGGCCAGCGGCCACGACCAAAGCAGTCGCATTTGCAGCGCGTTTAAAGGTTAAAGATCCGCTGGTGCTCACAGTCTGCTCTCCCGGCTTAGACTCTGCTACGTAAGAAAATCCCCTCGATAGACGAGAGGTTTTCGCAGCCTTGTTTCCATGGGCTTGATAGTCGCGCGGGGTTAATAAAGGCGCAAGTTGAGAACTCGATCATGACTGAAATGTGAAACTATTGGGCAAGCGCCGGACTGCTAATGGGCCACAAAAATCAAAAAAACAAAGCGCGTTCACACCAGAAAGCGCAGAGAAAAATCTCTGCGCCTCCCGCTCTCGCCCGCGTCATGTCCCGTGCCTGCGGGGGAAGACTGTTACTCTACTTAGCGGTTAGACCCTTGGCGCTCTTTGACGTCTTCTTCTTCCGCGACGGCGCGGTCTTCAGCGTCAAACTCGATCTCTTCAGAAACACCTTTGCCATAATCGCGGGCTTTCTTGGCAAGACGCTCTTGCGTGATGGACAGCGTTCCCGCGCTAACTGCCATCTGCTTGTTAGAGCTAACGCCCACAGCATCGGCATCCCCGAAGCTCGCGAATTCTGCGCCCAGGAAGACAACTTCCCACCCGCGGGCTTCTGCCCGATCTAGCGCGGCTTTTGCACCTTCGCGTGTCACTTCGCGGGACGAGTTCTCATGACCATCAGTCATGATCACAATCACCGCTTTCTCCGGATTGTCTGCTTCGGCCATGGTGATGGTCCGATTGATAGCGTCAAAGAGAGGCGTCATGCCGCGCGGGCTGACCTCATCATTGGTCACATTGGCCCAGGCATCTGGCTGCACCTCTTTTCGCAATACATCAAACTGGAAGCCTTCTTGGTGGTCGAAGACCGCCAAGGTCACTGACGTTTCGAGATCATCAGCCTCGCCGTCCTCGACTTTGCCAACGGCGGCCGCATAAGCGTTCACAGAGCCGAGCGCCTCATCCCAAATGTCCGACATGGAGCCGGTTCGGTCGAGAAGGATATAGGACGAAACAGCATTGATGATCGGCGTATCCGCAATCGGTTCCGGGGAAGGTTTGGTTTTCGCATGGGCCCCGAAGGTCATTGCGGCAGCGGCAATCACGCCGGCGACGGTCAAGCTGGTTCGTTTCATTTGGTGCGTCTCCCAATCAATCTTCGATAGAGATGACTGTCGCGGGCAAACAAGGCGATGGACTGGCCGTAAACAAGGCATTTTAACCTTACTTGTGTCGACAGCGCCCGAATTCAGTCATGCGACGTTCAGGTTCGGGACTTGCCGGGGCGAGTCGTCAGGCTATGGCTGTGTGATGACGAAAATCGGACCATGCTTCGCCCTGCTCGCGCTCACCCTGTCAGGTTGCACGACCCAAGCGCAAATGCCCGCGACGCTGTCCGTGCCGGACGGCTACACCCTGGTCTGGTCGGATGAGTTTGACCAAGACGGCCTCCCCGATCCAACCCGCTGGGCCTATGATACGCACCGCAATGCGGACGGCTGGTATAATGATGAGCTGCAATATTACAGCGCGGCACGACCGGAAAATGCCCGGGTCGAAAATGGCCACCTGATCATAGAGGCCCGCGAAGAACCTACACCGGCAGAAACCTTCCCCGATACGGGCGGACAAGCTTACACATCCGCGCGCCTCTTCACCTCAGAGCGCGCCGCTTGGCAGTATGGCTATTTCGAAATTCGCGCGAAGCTACCTTGCGGGCGGGGACTCTGGCCAGCGATCTGGACGCTACCTGAAGGGAAAAGCCAATGGCCGGACGATGGCGAGATCGACATCATGGAATATGTTGGCTGGAACTCGAATGAGTTCCACGCGACCGTTCATACGAAGGACGTGAACCACACGCTCGGCACACAGTTTGGTGCTTCGCTTCAATCAGACACCGCCTGCGGCGCGTTCCACACACACAGTATGCACTGGACCGCAGACGATATCTTTATCGCTGTCGATGGCGCGCCTTACTTCCATTATCCGCGAGGGCGCAAAGGCTTTGGCGAGTGGCCCTTTGATCGCGCCCACCATCTGATTTTAAACATCGCTGTTGGTGGTTGGGGCGGCCAAGAAGGTATCGATAACGCGGCTTTTCCGGCCCGGATGGAAGTCGACTTTGTCCGCGTCTATCAAAAAGCGGATGCTAGCTAGTCGCGACTAGCTCTTGCGCTGCCGCACGGTCCGCGCCATACGCGCCTGAATCTTAAAAACGTCCGATGGAGTTGACCCCATGTCCTCTGCTGCCTCTGCGCCCAAAAAAGTTGTGCTCGCCTATTCCGGAGGGCTCGACACCTCGATCATTCTGAAATGGTTACAAACCGAGTTTGGCGCCGAGGTGATCACCTTCACCGCGGATCTCGGCCAAGGCGAAGAGATTGAACCGGCCCGCGCGAAAGCAATCGCGGCCGGCGTCAAACCGGAAAACGTGTTCATCGAAGATGTCCGCGAAGAGTTTGTGCGCGACTATGTGTTTCCAATGTTTCGCGCCAATGCCGTCTATGAAGGTGTGTACTTGCTCGGCACCTCAATTGCGCGCCCGCTGATCGCTAAACGCCAGATCGAGATTGCGGACCAAATGGGCGCCGATGCCGTCTGTCACGGCGCGACCGGCAAAGGTAATGATCAGGTCCGGTTCGAACTGGGCTATTATGGCCTGAACCCGGACATCAAAGTCATCGCCCCATGGCGCGACTGGGAGTTCAAGTCGCGCACCGACTTGCTCGCCTTCGCGGAGCGCCAAGGCATTGAGATTGCCAAGGACAAACGCGGCGAGGCGCCCTTCTCTGTTGACGCCAACCTGCTGCACTCCTCTTCAGAGGGTAAAGTGCTGGAAGACCCAGCTGAAGCCGCGCCTGAATTCGTGCACTTGCGCACCGTTGCGCCAGAAGATGCTCCGGACCAGCCTGAAATCGTCACCATCGGTTTCGAAAAAGGCGATGCCTGCGCCATCAATGGCGAGGCGATGAGCCCAGCCACGATCCTAACCAAACTGAACGAGCTTGGCCGCAAGCATGGGATTGGCCGCCTCGACCTTCTCGAAAACCGCTTTGTCGGTATGAAGTCACGTGGCATCTATGAGACGCCGGGCGGCACCATTCTGCTCACCGCGCATCGCGGCATGGAATCCATCACGCTGGATCGCGGCGCCGGTCACCTGAAAGACGAGCTGATGCCGAAATATGCAGAGCTGATCTATAATGGCTTCTGGTGGAGCCCTGAGCGCGAAATGCTGCAAGCCGCGATCGATCATTCGCAACGCTATGTCAGCGGCGAAGTGAAAGTGAAGCTCTATAAAGGCGGCGTCCACTTGGTCGGCCGCGACAGCCCCTACTCGCTCTACCGCGAAGACATCGTAACCTTCGAAGACGATCACGGCGCCTATGACCAGAAAGACGCCGAGGGCTTCATCAAGCTGAACGCGCTGCGTCTGCGGATTCTCGCGGGGCGAGATCGGAAGTTTGGGAAGAATGATTAGCTTCAACTGAAGCGGCTATCCTATTAGCGCTCCCCACGGCTTGTCCGTGGGGTCCACCACGTGATCTCGCCATCTGGAACGAGAGCGATAGGCTCTCTCGGTCTTCGCGGTAAGTCAGGGTGATGGGTTGCCCAGACGGGCTGGGCAAGGCGCTTGAAGGAGAGAGCCCGGCGATAACGAATACAGTGAGATGCTGAGAGATTGAAGCCACGCAAAGACCATGCACATTCCCCGCATGGCACGGTTTGATTTGATTGCCACTTATATCATGGCCAACCGAAAGAATGGCGCGATCTACACAGGGTGCAGCTCTGACCTTCCGGCGCGCGTTGGCCAACATAAGAGCGGTCTCGGATCGAGGTTCACGAAGCAATATGGCTGTACGAATTTGGTTTGGTTCCAGCGTTTCGACGAGATGCCGCTTGCCGTAGGCCGTGAAAAACAGATCAAACGCTGGCCCCGCCAATGGAAGATTAACCTCATAGAAAAAGCTAATCCGATCTGGATAGATCTCTCGCGTGACATGGTTTGAAAGGTCTCCGATCTTCCAGCACCGCCCTTGCCCTAACCGTCCCACTGCCCCAAATGCCATGAAACCTTTTGGCTGGAGGAGCCTGCTACATGACCACCCCTATCTACAAATCGACGATTGGCGTGATGATCCGCCAGGCTGAAGCCCTGGTTAGCATTATGGCCGCTGGACGTGAGCACCTTGGCGACGATGCAGATGCGTTCATCAATGAAAAGCTGATCGATGACATGCTGCCTTTCTCGTTTCAGGTTCGCGCGGTGTGCCATTCAAGCTATGGCAATGTCGAAGCGGTGCGGGCGGGGCAAGCTGGCCCTCCCGGCGCGATGGAGGTGGACTCCTATGCGCAGCTTGAAACCATGCTGAAAGAGACGATCGACCAGCTGAAGGCGATTGAGCCGTCTGAGCTTGACGTTCTGATGGACAAAGACCTCGTCTTCGTCCTCGGCGACTTTAAATTGCCGTTTAAAGGCCTCGGCTTTTTGACATCCTTTGCGATGCCGAACTTCTTCTTCCACATGACCACCGCTTACAATCTGCTCCGCCAAAGGGGCGTTCCGATTGGTAAGCGCGAATATCTCGGCGCGATGGACATGAATATGGGCTGAGGCGACCTCAAACCGCACAAAGGAAAACCCCGGACGCCAATGGCATCCGGGGTTTTTTAGTATCCGGACTTAACGCTAACCCGCGTGGAACAGCGAGGTAATGACGTCGGTGCCCGCAGCGCCGCCAGAGCGGCGACGACGGCGACGGCGCATGCGTGACTGCAGCTCATCGCGCGCGACTTTTAGCGGCTGCGCGTCAGCGTCCTTGGCTTCCAGCTCGTTGCGGTTTTCACAGAACTCAGCATAGGCCTCAAGTTCTGGCTGCAAGTCCATCGCGGCCAGGTCGACCATGATCGTGTCATCAAGGAAGCCAATGCCCGGCAGGTCATCTGGAATAATGTCATTCGGGTCCGCAAAATAGGCCAGGACTTCCAGAACGCGATCGCGATCATCATTCTCTAGATTCCAGTCACGGTCCTTCAGCATGTCGACCATGTTCTGAAGCGTCAGCATACGAGACACGACGAAGGTCGGTGGACTGCTTTCCAGCGCTTTGACGGCCAAGGCCTCAGCCGCGAGGATCACGCGGTCATCATCTTTCAGGGCGCGGTTCTTGCGCGCCTTTGAGAGGCGGTTGCGAAAATACTCGATATCTTTCGGACCGAGTTCGAAATTAATGCGCAGCGTGTCGCCTTGTACGTCCATAGGCTTGGTCTCCCCATTGCTCTTATCGAGCCACACGTTGCCTAGAGATGCACGCAGATGCAAGCAAGAAATCCGCTCCACACCATTGAAATAGGGTTGCTTTTCAACAAATTACCCGCGAAGCGTGCAGCATTATGCCTATCCGCTCGTATCGCTCTGAAGATTTTCCGCGCCTTTTCGAGGCAAATGAAGCCTCTGTGCCGGGGGTTGGCGCTGAGACAGAAGAGAGCCTCGCCAAGTGGATCAGCATGTCGACCTGCCTGGTGGCAACGGATGCCGACGATCACGCGCTCGGCTTCATCACTGTGATGGAGCTTGGCCAGCCAGCCTATGACAGCCCTAATATGCGCTGGTTCGAAACCTATGCTGAAGAGACGGGCAAGTCCGTCGTCTATGTCGACCGGATTGCGCTCTCACCTGCGGCGCGAGGTCAAAAGCTTGGGGAAGCTTTGTATCAAGCCGCCTTTGAACACTTCAAATCGCGCGACGAGATTGGGTGCGAGGTCAATACGCTGCCGCCCAATCCCGGCTCGCACCGGTTTCACAAACGTCTTGGCTTTCAATCCGTCGGCGAAACCACCTATCGCGAAGGCGAAAAGGCAGTGATGTTTTACGCCCGCCCACTTGGCTAAACAGCAGCGACCTTTTGCTCAATCGCGCCGAAAATCGACTTCCCTGAGGCGTCCAGCATTTCCATACGCACGGTATCGCCGGGCTTCATGAAGGGTGTCTTGAACTCGCCGGTGGCGATTTTTTCGATCATGCGGATTTCCGCGATGCAAGAATAACCGAGCCCGCCTTCGCTAACCGGTTTGCCAGGGCCGCCATCGGCGCCTTTGTTGGAGACCGTACCTGAACCGATCACAGTGCCGGCGCTCAGAGGCCGGGTCTTGGCGGCATGCGCGACCAAACGGGCCAATGAGAAAGTCGCGTCTTCAGCCGCTTCGGCGCGGCCAAAGGCTTCCCCATTGTAATCCACGCGCAGCGGATGATGGACGAGATTATCTTTCCACGCTGCACCCAGTTCTTCCGGGGTTACTGCAACTGGTGAAAACGCGCTTGGCGGCTTGGATTGGAAAAAACCAAACCCCTTGGCCAGCTCCGGCGGGATCAAGCCGCGCAGAGAGACATCATTACAAAGCATGATCAGCTTGATGTGATCTGCGGCCTCCGCCTCCGTCACGGCCATGGGGACGTCATCTGTGACGACCGCGATCTCGCCTTCCATATCGCAGCCCCAAGCGACATCGCCGAGCGGGATATCATCTCGCGGGCCGAGGAAGGCGTCAGACCCGCCCTGATACATGAGTGGATCGTCATAGAAACTTTCCGGCACTTCCGCGCCGCGGGCTTTGCGGACCAGTTCGACATGGTTGATATAGGCAGAGCCATCCGCCCACTGATAGGCGCGCGGCAGTGGGCTCTCGCAGTCATGCTCGTGGAACCGGAAGGTTGGTACAGAGCCAAGTTCCACCCCTTCCGCCATACGTGCCAAGCGCGGCGCGGCCATTTCCCAATCGTCCAATGCCGCCTGTAGGGTCGGCACAATCCGCGCAGCATCTGTACAGCGGGTCAGGTCTTTTGACACAACAACGAGACGCCCGTCTCGCGAGCCATTCTTAAGGGTGGCGAGTTTCATAAAATAGTACCTTTTCGATTACGCGGAGCCATCGCCGATATAAGAGTGAATGGTTCCCCAAACCCAATGAGCGTCGTCTTTCCAGTTCGCTACATTTTCACAAAGATGAGGATCAATAGCAGCAAGTTCTTCGCGAGTTTCAACCCAAATTGGTTGCTCGACCTCGAGAAGTCGTAGGTCCAGTGTCGCTAAAGCTCTGGCAAGAAACTCACGAGATTCATCTTTTAAGTCAGCGCTGATCGCGACGAAACCAGATGCTCCCTGCGAACAATCGTCTAGCCACTCAGATTTAACCGCGACACGCTCGAACGTGATTTGAACAATGTGCACACCCATCCAAACGTCAGCTCTCCGCCTTAATTTTCTCGTGCAGCCAGGCCGCGTGGCGCGGCGCCTTTTTGGTTTGGCTCCACTCTTCGAGCATTTCGGGCGCGACCCGTTTAAGCTCCGCATACTGATCGGGTGTTCCAATATCGCAGGCGAGCTCTAAGCGGTGGCCGTTTGGGTCGAAGAAATAGATCGATTTGAAGATGCCGTGATGCGTGGGTCCGAGCACGTCTAAGCCGTGCGCCTCAGCGCGCTCTTTCGCGGCCAGCAACTCCTCCATAGAGCCAATCTTGAAGGCGATATGCTGCACCCATTGCGGTGTGTTTTCATCACGGCCCATATCGGGTTGCTCGGGCAGCTCAAAAAAGGCTAGCACATTACCATTTCCAGCATCCAGGAAGACGTGCATGTACGGGTCATAGGCGCCCGTCGACGGCACGTGATCTTCGGCAATCGCTAGCTGGAAATCCATGCCGAGAACGTCATGATAAAACTCTACGGTCTCTTTCGCGTCTTTGCAGCGATAGGCGACATGGTGGACGCCTTGAAGGTTCGGGACTTCACTCATCTGTGTCGCTCCGTTTTGGAAAAAGGATCACACCAATGATGCCGCCAACCAGAGCGGAGAACGCTCCAACGCCAGCATCAACGGCATATTTCATCACCCCTTCGGTTTCAAAAATATAGTCTTTTGCAAAGGTTCCAAGGAACAGAAACACGATCACAAGAATGATTGCCGGAAGGGATAGTCTCGACACTTTTAAGCAGGCTCCTCAACGGCCAGAACGCCGCGCTCAACCTGATCACGTTCAATGGATTCGAACAAGGCTTTGAAATTCCCCTCGCCGAAGCCGTCTTTATAGTCGCCGACCCTTTGAATGAACTCAAAGAAAACTGGGCCGAGCTGTGGCTGGGCGAAGATCTGCAGGAGCAGGCGCGGCTCGCCGCCATCTGTTGTGCCATCGAGCAAGATGCCACGTGTTTTCAACTCGGCCTCGGGTTGACCATGGCCGGGCAAACGCTCCGATAGCATTTTGTAATAGGTTTCCGGCGGCGCCGTCATAAACGGAACACCCTGCTTTTGCAGCTTGTCCCAGCACGCAACCAGATCATCGCAAATTAGCGCGATATGCTGAATGCCTTCGCCGTTAAACTCGCGTAGGAATTCTTCAATCTGGCCCTTACCGCCCTCGCCTTCTTCATTCAGCGGAATGCGGATTTTGCCGTCCGGAGCGGTGAGCGCTTTTGAGGTCAGGCCGGTATACTCGCCCTTAATGTCGAAATAGCGGATCTCTTGGAAATTGAAGAGCGTTTCATAGAAGTCAGCCCAATACTTCATCCGGCCGCCATAAACATTGTGCGTCAGGTGATCGACGAGCTGGAACCCGCAGCCTTCTGGATTGCGATCAACGCCCGGTAGGTATTCGAAATCGATGTCGTAAATCGTGTGACTGCCTTCGCCGTCGGCATAACGATCGATCAGGTAGATGATCGAGCTACCAATGCCGCGAATGCCCGGAATGTGAAGCTCCATAGGGCCGGTTTCAACGGTGACCGGCTCCGCGCCTTGAGCGATCAAATGCTCATAGGCCTTTGATGCGTTGCGGACGCGAAAGCCCATGCCGCAGGCGCTCGGCCCATGCTCGCGGGAGAAGTACCACGCGGCTGAACGCGGCTCATAATTGGTTATGAAGTTGATGCCGCCCTGACGCCAAAGCTCAACATCCTTCGACCTGTGGCGGGCAATCTTGGTAAAGCCCATGCTTTCAAAGACCGGCTCCAGAACGCCCTTTTCTGGCGCTGAGAACTCAATGAATTCAAACCCGTCCAAACCGGCTGGATTGTCGAACAAATCGGCCATGGCCGTGCCTCCATACATCTTTGATTTCACTTTAGATTAGATTGTAACAGCAATTAGTTGCATATGCAACTATATGGATTTGTACTAGTCTCCGTGCGAAATTCGCGTCAGATGAACGCATGACCGACATGCCTCAATCCCCCCTGCAGCAGGCCTGCAATGCGTTCGCGGATCAAACCGGCCAAATCTCGATCCTGGTTGAAGGAATCAGCCATGCCAGCTCTGCGGTTGTCGCGGCCAACACGCAAATGCCTGCTGCAAGCGTCCTCAAGCTCGCGATTGCCTGCGCTGCCTATGAGGATGAGAGCATCGATCTTGGTCAATTTATTGAGCTCAGGGAGATGGACCAAACCCGTTATTGCTCGATCCTCCAAGCATTTGAGACGTCAGCCACTTTTTCCTTAAGAGACCTGATTGGCTTGATGATTATCATCAGCGACAATCCGGCAACGACGTCGGTGCTCGACGTTGTCACCCCGGCGCGGGTCGACAGGTGGTTGAAAGCCAACGGTCTCAACCAATCGACTTTCACAGCAGGTTTTACCGATCACGCTTTGAAAGGCGGCAACCGCGCGAACCTCACAACGGCCAGTGATTGTCTGAAGCTCTTGCAACGGATTTACGATGCGCGCGGGCCATTCGCTGAGATTCAGAACTTTATGGCCAACAATTTGCGCAATGATCGCATCCCAAAACGGCTGCCTGACGATGTCATCATCATGCATAAAACCGGAACTCTAAACGGACTGGTTCATGACATCGCGATCATCGAGGCCCCGAAAGTGTCGTATTACTTCGTTGTCCTCGCCAATGATCTGGCGGACACACACAAGTTCGCTTATGATTTGGCGATCTTCTCTGAGCAAGTTTATGAGCTGATGCTGCAATCAACGCCGCGGTAGCAGCCGCGCATCCTGGGGCACCGGGTCTTCAAACGTTTTGATTGTGTCGCTGACGGCTTCGGAGATCAGGTGATTGATCAGCTCTGGGAACAGCAAAGGCTCGTCTGCGGCTTCCCAAAGAAAGAAGCCATAAGAACCAGGGATGGCGTTGATCTCGTTGAACCAGAGCTCGCCGGTCTCGCGGTCGCACATGAAGTCGATGCGCGGGGCACCGCGTTTGCCGAGCGCGGTGAACGTTTTCGCGGCATAGTCATAGATGCGGTCCCGCAGCTCATCCGGGATGTCTGGATTAATATCACGGGTCAGCGACAGCATGCCCTCGGAGGGCTTGAACGCGCCTTTTGTGCCGCCATCGGCTGACAGATATTTTTCCCGGAAATCGAGCAGTTCAGCCCCTGATTTCGGACGCTCAATGGCGGAGAATTTGATCTCTCCATCCTTAGCGATCATCGCGATATTGTATTCGACCAGGTTCTGAACCTGCGGCTCGATCAGCGCGAGCGTATCTTTCTTGAGGACGTATTCGATGAGCGGCCAGACATCCTCGTTCTCGCTTTTGGCAAGGCCAACCCCGACGCTGGAGCCGAGATTGGCAGGCTTGATGATGACCGGAAAACCGAACGTGTCTTTGACCTCTTTCAGGACTTCTTCCGGCCTGTGCACGCGTTCGCGGTCGACCGTGACCTGCGGCAACACATTCACGCCCGCGGCTTTTACCAGAGCTTTGGTTACATCCTTGCGCATCGCGATGGAGGCGCTGGAGGCCGATAAGCCCGTCACCGGAATGCCGAGCAGCTCGAAATACGCCTGCACGCGGCCATCTTCGCCAAAGGTTCCGTGAAAGACCGGCAGAACACAATCTACCGCCTGGATAACCGTGCCGTCCATCGCGCAGATCACTGGCCCATTATCACCCCAACGAAACATGACCTGCTGGCCGAGCGGCGGACGCGGGCGATATTTGGCGATGTCGCGAAGGCTGGACCCAATCCAAAATCGGTTGGCGAAATCCATATAAACCGGCAGCAGATCTAGGCCGCGAACATCGGCGGCATCCATCAATTGGTGGGCGCTGACGACACTAACATCGTGTTCGGAGCTCGCGCCCCCAAAAATCACCACAGTTTTCAACAGTTTTGCCAATTTTTCACCAGTCTTAAGTCTTAAGCGCGCTTACTGTATTAAAGAGCGAATCGTTGAGCGGGATCAAGCGCACCTATGAGCACTGCATTGAAGCCAAATTTGGTTCAAATTGGGGACGCGGCGAAGCCAGCCATCGTATTTGGGCATGGCTGGGGGCGGACCTACAATGATTTCATCCCGGTGGCTGAAGCTTTAGCGCCTGTTGCACGCAGCTATTTGGTCGATTTTCCAGGCTTTGGAGATGGCCCTCGCCCCGAAGAGGCCTGGGGCACTGAGGACTATGCAGAACATATGATCGCGTTCCTGCGCGATGAGCACGGGTTAAGCGAGTATACCTGGGTCGGACATTCCTTTGGCGGACGTGTCGGCATGCGGATCGCTGCAGCACACCCCGGCATTATCAATCACTTGGTTTTGGTGGCCTCTGCCGGCGTCCCCCGATCACGGTCGAGCTGGCAGAAACTGCGCGGGCGCCGCAAAAGCTGGGAATTCAAGCTCAAGAAATCCATGGCCAAAACGCCAGAGGCGCTGGAAGCGCTCGAGAAACAGTATGGCAGCCTCGACTATATTCACAGCCGGGAAATCGGCATGCGGGATATCTTCGTGCGCACCGTAAATGAAGATCAAACCAGCACGCTGGGCCAGATTACGTGCCCGACCACCGCCATCTATGGCGGCCAAGATTTCGAAACCCCGGTCGAGGTGGGCGAAAAGATTGTCGCCGGAATTCCCAATGCATCGCTGATCGTCTGTCCGCACTATGATCACATCTCGATCCTGGATCGCGGGCGCCACCAAATCGCGCTCAGCATTAAAGAAAACCTCGGGAGCGTGTAGACGATGATGACGTATTTCTGCTTCGCGCTCTTCCTGATCAGCCTTGCCGGGTTTGGGATGGTGCGGATCAACACGATCCTCACTTATTTCCAGCAAGAAGAGTATGACAGCTCACGCTTTCTGGGCGCGGTTTTCCGTGTCCGTCTATACGATGTCCTGGCGACGCTGGGCTTAGTCGCGCTGTTTGTGGCGCAGCGTTTCCTCGATCTTGGCCCCTATGCATGGCTCATTGCAGCCGGGTTGTTGGCCGTCATCGCGCTGCGCGAACGCGGCTACTCGTATAAGAAAAAGCTCGTCGCGACAGAGCGCTTGAAACGCATTCGGTGGCTGGCGCGCGGGTTCTACTTGCTCAGCCTGGGGCTCGTTATTGTGCATGCCTATGCGGCGCTGGTGGTGATACAGATGGTGCCGTTTTTCATCATGCTGGCCAATCGATTGCTGCGCCCAATGCAGGAGCAGATCAACCAAGGTTTTGTCGACCAAGCGACAGACAAGCTTCAGACGTTTCAGCCCGTCACGATTGGGATTACAGGTTCTTTCGGCAAAACCACGACCAAGCATATCCTGGCTGAAGTGCTAGAATCTGCTGGCCCCGTTTTCTATAGCCCTGGCAGCATCAACACCGTTCTCGGCCTGACTCGAAACATTCGTGAGAAACTGCAACGCGGCCACAAATACTTCATTGCAGAAATGGGCGCCTATGGCATCGGATCGATCAAACGCCTGTGCGATTTTGCTGATCCCGAATTTGCCATCGTCACCGCGATCGGCGACGCGCATACTGAGCGATTTGGCAGCATTGCGAACATTGCGATCGCGAAGTCTGAACTGGTCGAACATGTTTGTGCGCGCGGCGGCAAGGCGGTCATTCCTGTAGAGATTTTGGCGCACAAACCCTTCGCTGACCTCAAGGCCGCGCATCCGGACTTGGTCAAAACAGTCGGCCATGAGGACAATGCAGACTTTCAAATTACCAAAGCCGTTCTGGAAGACAGCAATTGGGCCATTGAGATCCAACCGAAGAACCAGCCCGGCGCCGCGCCGATCCACTATACGCTTCCGCTACTCGGCGACCATAATATCTTGAACTCGGCGCTCTCTGTGGTGCTGACCTATTTGGTGAGCCCGCAAACAGCGAGCCGGATCGCGGCCTTCTCTAAAGATGTGGAACAGGTTCAGCACCGCTTGCAGAAAATCGACAATCCAGGCCAACCTCTGATCCTCGACGATGCCTACAATTCAAATGAGATCGGCTTTAAGAATGCCGTCAAAGTGCTGCGGAAACTGGCCGATCAGCGCGGTGGCAAGGCCGTCTTGGTCACACCAGGGGTCGCGGAACTCGGGCTAGAGCATGACCGTGTGCACAATCGCCTCGGCCAGTTTGCGTCGGAACAATGCGACACAGTGATTGCGATTAATCCGGCCCGCATTGAGAGCTTTGTGAGCGCCCTCGACGCAGAACAGACCGATATCCATACACGCGCCTCCTTCGCCGATGCGCGGCGCTTGGTCAGCGAGATGACGTCAGACGCCGATGTCGTGCTCTACGAAAACGATTTACCGGACCTGCTGGAGGAAAGCCGTTTGCTCTAAGCGGCTGCTACGGCCTGAATACGATTCAGAGCATCATGCAGAATTGCAATCGGCGACGCTGACATGGTTTCAGAGTCGTCAGACCATTGATCGGAATGAAACTTTCCGAGCGCGATTTCGCGGGCGCGGCTGACGCGGCTTTTCACCGTGCCTTCAGAGCATCCCAACACCTGAGCGGCCTCTAGGTAGGTGAACCCAGCGGCGGCAACGAGCAAGAACGCGTCGCGCTGTGCATGCTTCAGCGATTGCACGGCCTGCAGCATCCTCTGCAAGTCGGTACGCGCCTCAAGATCGCAATCGGCAACGAGCTCCGCCTCCAAGGCGACGCTATCATCCACATCACGCACCTTGTCGGCCCGCTTTTGCTGGTAGAATTCATTGCGGACAATGCGGAAAAGCCAGCCCCGCAGAGCGCCTTTTTCCGGATCAAAGCCGGAGCGTTTCTCCCACGCTTTCAGGCAGGCATTCTGAACAATATCGTCCGCCTGAACCACATCTCCGCACAGCATGCGCGCATAGGCTCGCAAGTCCGGAAGGTATTGTTCTAACGCGTCAGAAAACATCTAGAATTCTCTTTATTTCTACTCTGGATAGTTTGCGTTAGCTAATACTTAGTTTCTAAGCAGTTCCCGCATACATCCTTGGAATACGCTCGATTCTATAGGTTTCCCAACCCGTGGCCCAAACGAGAACGGATCGTTCTCTAAGTTTTTGTTATATTTTACAGCGCATTAAAACTGACCTGAATGCACCCGCAAGTATGATCCATCTAGACTTGGGGTATATGTTTCACATTAAAAAATTTGATTTGAGACGACTTGAGATGCGGCATCTATTTCCAAGGTGTTAACACTATTTACGATTAATTAACCAACGCCGCAGACATGATTGGTCAACGAGGGGCCGTTACATGTTTGCTGATGAACTTGAAAAACTATTGCCTGAAATCCGTGCCTATGCGCGCATGCTCTGTATCGATCGGGATCTCTCCGACGATATCGTTCAGAATGCCTGTTTAAAGGCTTGGAAAGCGCAAGAGAGTTTCGATCCAAGCAAAGGATCGCTCAAGGCGTGGCTGTTCGTGATCACACGCAATGAGTTCCTTCAGTACATTCGCAAGAACAAGCGCATGGATTTTCATGCGCCAACCGATTTAGAGAGTTGGCTCACGCAAGACTGCCAAATGTCGACCCGCGCGGCATGCTCAGATGCGATCAAAGAGCTGTTCTCCTTAAACCCTGACCAGCGTGATGTATTCATTCTCGTCGTCGCCGCGGGTTACTCCTATGAAGAAGCGGCGAGTATTTTGAACTGCTCCGTCGGCACGGTTAAAAGCCGGATCAATCGGTCTCGTGAGAAGTTGCAGGCACGCCTTTCAAACAATAGTGACGAGGTTTCTGTTGATGCAGAGGACTCGCTCGCCTTTCGCAGCATCCAGGATGTATTTGGCCACGTCGATCAGCTCGTCCAGACTGCTGCATAGCCCCAATTCACGGGGCCCAAAGCTGCGAACAGAGACTTTCTGAAAAATTTTGGAACGATTTCGCACCGTGAGACGTAGAGACTATGGAAACGCCCGTTTCCAAATCTCCATTATGACTTAACCCGCGTCCACCCGGCGCGGGTTTCTTTTGCGACGGCTGCCGTGTTCGCAGCAGTCCACAGCGATGTATGCAAATTTCCCATGATGTAAACTATTTTACAACCAGAGATGGAATATACGGAAAACTACTTATAAAAAGAATGCCTGGAGATTGAGGACATGATTTCGTATCCACCGCCAAAGTTCGAGGAGCAGAAATCAGAAATTCTGCAACGATATCAAATCCTTTATGATGATCATGCGCTCAGTGCCCAGTCTTTCGCCGATTCCGTCGCGCTGACACTCAATGTACCCTTTGTGATGGCCGCGCTCACCAACCGCTACCGTAAGTGGTATCATTGCGGACATGGTCTAGGCGTCTATTCAGAAGACAATCTGCAGACCTATTTCGCGCGCATGCATCTGGCCCAGTCGCGGTTTGACGTCGCTGACATCTCTCAAGAAGAATTTTTTCAGAGCCACACGGATGGACTAAGAATCCCGAACTTCCAGTCACTGGCTGGCGTTCCCTTGACCGATCCAAACGGCAAGCGCTTTGGCACATTGTGCATTGGCGACAGAAAGACCCGTCAACTCTCTGAAACCGAACTCAATATCTTATCGAGCTTTGGTCGCCTGATCAGTAATGATATTTGCGTCAAAAGCGCTGCGCGGTATGCGATCCGCGATTTGATCGAACTGGAGCATGAAAAATGCGACCTGTTCGAACTCGCCACGATTGATCCGCTCACAAAGGCTCTCAATCGCCGCGCCTTTATGCGTTTCTCAGAGCGTGAACTTGCACGCTTCAAGCGCGATAATGGGCGCCTGTCGACTTTGATGCTCGATATTGATCATTTCAAACAGGTCAATGACGTTCATGGCCACGCAACCGGGGATAAAGTCCTGTCGAAAATGGTGGCGATCGCCTCAAACGTCTTGCGCCAAGAAGACTTGATTGGCCGCCTAGGTGGTGAAGAATTTGCGATTGTCCTGGTCGATTCAGATGCCATGTCAGCGGCGAAGGTCGCTGATCGCATTCGCCAAGCGATCAAACAGGTCAAATTCCCAAGCGAAAGCGGCCCTTTCAACGTGTCAGTTAGCGTCGGCGTCGCCGAGCCGCTGTTCAATGAGATGAGCATCAATGATGCGCTCGAACGGGCGGACGCGGCGCTCTATAATGCCAAGCGTAATGGCCGAGACCGCGTTGAGATTGCGCCAGAAAACGTGTCACCGCATGGGCATACAATCACCGCAGGGGCCTCAACACGCCGCCCCAACTAAGACCTTATCCGAGCCGCCCTTCTTGGTTTGAAAGGCGCTCTGATGGTTCTGCCGACATAAAAGAGCGCCGCTCGACCTTAAATCGAGCGGCGCTTTTCTTTATATGGGATGGCCCGCCAATTCGACGGGCCAGTACCTTCAGTCTTTACATTGTAAAGTGATCCATCACGCCAACGATCCGGCGTACAGCGACCATATAGGCTGCGGTTCTAAGGTCTGGGCAGTTTGGATGCGCCTCACGGACTTCCCGCATCGCGACATAAGCTGCGCGCATCGTGTCATCGAGACCTGAGCGAACGAGGTCAATCTCGCCAGCGCCGCATTCCAGCTTCTTCTTCAGAGCCGGATCCACACCATTTGGCAGGACGGCTTCCAGCTGCTCCAAGAAGGCGCGACTGCGAGCTTCTTCCTGGCGACGCTGCATACGTCCGAAGCGGATATGCGAGATATTCTTCGCCCACTCGAAGTAAGACACAGTGACACCGCCAGCATTCGCAAACAGATCTGGAATGATCGTGTGTCCACGCTCAACCAGAATATCATTGGCGTCCGCGGTGATTGGGCCATTAGCCGCCTCAATGATCAGACGCGCTTTGATCTTGTGCGCGTTTGAATAGGTGATCACGCTCTCACAGGCAGCTGGGATCAGAATATCGCAATCATACTCCAGACCTAGCGAACCATCTTCAACAAACTCAACGCCTGGAAATGCAGATAGCGGCTGACGCGCCATAAGGTGCGCTTTCAGCACCTCAACATCGATCCCCTTCGGGTTGAAGACCGCACCATCGCGCTCCACGACGCCGACGATTTTCGAACCGTCTTCTTCGCTGAGGAATTTCGCGGCGTGATAGCCAACATTGCCGAGGCCTTGAACAACGACGCGCTTGCCGTCGAGCGAGCCGTCGAGACCAGCGGCTTTGACATCATCCGCATGGCGGAAGAACTCTTGCAGGGCATATTGAACGCCGCGGCCGGTTGCCTCGGTTCGTCCAGCAATGCCGCCAGCGTTCAAAGGCTTGCCCGTGACACAAGCACGCGCATTCATATCGGTTGGGTTCATGCGGCGATATTCGTCCGCCATCCAAGCCATTTCACGCTCACCGGTGCCCATGTCGGGCGCAGGCACGTTTTGCGATGGATTGATAAGGTCACGCTTGATCAGTTCATACGCAAAACGACGCGTAATTTTTTCCATCTCGTGGGGTTCCCACTCGGTTGGATCGATGATCAGACCGCCTTTAGAGCCGCCGAATGGAGCCTCAACCAGGGCGCACTTATAAGTCATCAAAGCGGCAAGCGCCTCGACTTCATCCTTGTTCACTTCAATCGAATACCGGATCCCGCCTTTGGCTGGCTCCATATGTTCAGAATGGACCGAACGATAGCCTTTAAACGTGTGCAGTTTGTCACGCAGGCGTACTGAAAACTGCACCTCATAGGTCGAGTTACAGGCTTTAATTGTTTGGGCAACGTCGCCAGGCAGATCTAAGAGATCAACCGCGCGATCGTACATAAGATTGACGCTTTCGAGGAAGCCAGTCGTTAAGGGTTTTTTATTTTGGAAGTTCATTTTGTCCCACCTTTCCTGATTTTCTCAGGATACAATGCATTGTTTTAATTGACGATAATTGAAACAAAAAGTTCTGGTGAGCAATGAAACCCAATCGTAAGTATGGTTAATCAGACGTCGTGAATTCCACAAAACAGAGTTAGACTTTGTTTACCGTTAAACGCTGCATCGCCGCTGTCGCTGCCACACTTCGAGACATGTTGAAGGGGTTTGCTGATTAGATGTGCAGCAGTCTTGTTGGCAGGCATGCGATACCCGCCTGGATAGGCACGACGCGGTCGCCCTCGATTTGAACCATTTGCGGTTGCTTAGAGGCGCCATGTGTCTCCACCGCCCAGCTGACCATGGCGAACACAGGGATCATTACAAGCGTCGAAACTACGGCAAGTTGGCCTGAGTGCTTTGATCGTTTTTGCAATAGGCGTAAAAGCATGGATCTGACTGAGGCTCCCCGGCGACATCCACGGGTCTAGCAAACCTTGGTTAAATCTCGCTTTAGTAGAAATATAATTATTTCTACTTATAATAAGCTTTCAGTCATACATTCTTGAGGACATCCCCGACACCTCAGATTTGCGCGGCGAGCCAGGCCTTAAGTTTGTCGCGATCAACCGTAATCAAAGCGCGATCCGCGCGCTTGATTAGCCCGAGATCCTCAAGCGTTTTGATCGCTTTCGAAATGCTGATCCGCGTCACCGCCAATATCTCTGCAAGCTCAGCTTGCGTGAACTCAACCGCAGGTCGGTGATCCGTGATCAGCAATAGCCGTTTGCCCAAACGATTAATAAGGGGCTGATGCCGGTGCTCCGTCAGATATTCGAGAATGATAAAGTATCGCTCAGACAGGTCTTTAAACAGATACTCGGCAAAGCTGACATCTTCGCCAATCAGTTCATAAACCATCTTACGCTCGATCAAGACGACGCGCGTATCAGCGCTAGCGGCTTCAATGGCGAACGGATTGGGAAGCCCGAGATGCATGCCCGCGTGGTGTAGAACTTCGCCTGGCGTGTAATAGATCGCGGTCGGCTGGCGACGTCCATTTGGGTAATAAGCCAGCGTCGCCTGTCCGCAGAGGACAATCAGAAGGTGATCGTCGGTTTCGCCGAGTTGGAGGATCGTATCGCCGTCATCGGCTTCAAGAAACTTACCATGGGCTTCGATCACAGCCCAGGACGCATCGCTTACGATGTCGACCTGATCCTCTGGTCGAGATGATACAGTCCGCAACACCAATCAATCTCCCGAGGCTGGCACCAGGTTCGGGCCACGCCGCAACGCGCAAAACAAGCCATCGACTGGCATTTGCTTCAATCTCATTCCGAGCGCTCCCTCATCCTTTTGTGTAAACAGGTTTACGGCACGGATGATGACTAGATCACAGACTCCTATATGACTGTGACGCAACACCAAGACTAGAGAAGTTTTTTACATAAAGCCAGAACTGCAGCAATTGCTACAGTTCAACTAATATCAAAACAGCTAAAGCTTCGCGTTTCGGCAAAGTCATATTCAAACATTGTTACGCCGTGTGGCCCGACGTCTGTGCCAGTTTCTTGGATCTCGGTGAATGCGGCGCAGTATTTTGGATATGCCGTGAGGTTTTTCAGGCTGACATTCGCAATGACCCGGCTGCCGTCGCAGGAATAGGCCTGAGTCACCTGAACACCGCTTTCGACGCTAAGCGACGATCGAGGAAATCCAAAGGCCTGATCCAAAGAGGCGCGGCAGGCTTTGGCATCCACCTGGTCCATAAAGGGCGTGGCTTGAATGCGGTTAAAACTAGCTCTGTTGAGCGCTTCGTCGCCAAGGCCGGCCGCGGTTTCACATCCGGGCAAAGCAAGCGCGACAAGGCCAATCATCGCGCTTGAGATGAGACGGGTAGACATCGACCGCTCCTGTTTCGAATCGAACCGATATCTCCGCTGACTCGCCTTAAGAAATTACTATTACAGGTTGATTTTCGAGCTTGAGTTCGCCCCAAGCCTGATCAATTGCCGTCGGTTAGTTATTCGTAAATATTCAACTCTATGTTGTGCGTTGGACGCGAATCGATTCGCTCGAGATGACTGACGAGATCATTATGACAACGCCTCAAACGACCCAGACTCGCGATCACCGCAGCCTGCTCACCCTGCTCGCAACAACCGCACTCGCGGTTTCGAACCTGATCGTTGGTATCCTTCAGAACAATGCCTTCTTAATGATTGCAAGCGCCGTCCTGGCCGCTCTCTTCGCGGCAGTTTACATGATACGGCTCCGCCGACAGGGTGCGACAGATCGCTCGGCCTCGACATCGGCGACAGCAGACCGACGTCGCAGCCAAAAATTTCCGTTCTTCGTATTTGTCGGCATCCTATTCGTCGCGCTGCCTGCTCTTTTTTGGCTCATGCAGCGCCTGCAGCCCGGGGCATAAATACAATTTAGAATTGATTTACGGATTTAGCTTTTAGTTACCCTATGACCATGATGCCAGCCGAACCTGCCCCCGTGGACGAGACGATAGGACAGCGCATCCGAATGGCACGCGTGAATGCCTGTATGACTCAAGCCCAGCTTGGCGAGCATTTGGGATGTTCAAGCCAACAAATCCATAAATATGAACGCGGCAGCAATCGTGTCTCCGCTGGAACGCTCTTTGTTGTCGCGAAGGTGCTCGACTATCCTGTCGACTGGTTTTTCATGGATCCGCAAAACCCAGCCGGGACCGACCCCGTCGCCAGCGTCCCGTATCATTGACTTTAAAGGCCTAGGACAGCATCGCAGCGCGATCGAGTTCCGCCGACAATCCTGCTCGAACCAGGACTGAGCGCACGCGCTCAAACAGATTGCGCTCGGCCACGCCGTCCAGACTGACCTTGCGCTCGGAGTTCGCAACAATGAAATCGATCAATCCGTCCGGAAGGCTCATCTCCGAGCTGAAGATGGGCTCATAGCGGCCAATCCGGATGCCAAGTTGGCTCAACCCTTCGCCTCGCTGGTTGTGCACGAAGGCAATCGGGCGTTTCGAAACACGAGCATCATCAATGCGCGCATGGAGTTTGGATAGCCCAGATGGCTCCATGCCAGATGGAGTGTCACACAATACAAGTAAGCACATTCTACGCAGCGACCTCATGCATATCACCGCCCCGTGTGGCCGACCTCTCAAGAATGCCAGGCCGGTCCCAATCCCCTTCAGGCCGTATGATTAGCATCGGATCCGAGTTTAGGCGAATCGCATCCGGATGCGCCGACACCGAAATCTCCATTTCGCAGTACTCAAAGTCCGAGAAATAAAAATTTGGGTGATCGTCCAAGAGGCGGCAATTGAGTGTTTTCGACCAAAGGGGCCAGAGGCGCGCCTGGATCTGCGCGAGCATGCGACGATAGCCTTTGCGTGATGCAATCTCCAGCGATGCCGCCAGCATGACTTTCACAACACCGCTGCCGCGAAAGGCGGGCAGAATACTGACGCGTTCGATTTTCCCAAATCCCGCGAACCAGCGCAGCCGCAGCGTCGCAATCGGCTGGCCCTTTGAATAGGCAATCACGTGCGTCGCGCACAAATCGTTTCCGTCGAATTCTTCTTCGTAGGGGCAATCCTGCTCAGCCATGTAGACCATGGAGCGCACCGCGACGACTTTTTGAAAGGCATCAAGTGTCCGGACCATTTCGATCGGGAACTGTTCAACGAGTTCGGTATCCAGCGGTTTGGCGAGACCCGATTCTCCAATAGGTGTAATCGTCAGCATTAGGCGACTTTCTGCTCTGGCACGATCAGAGCGCCTTGCATCCAAAGCTTGTCTGCGCCGAAGCCTGCGGGGGACCAGCCCAGGCTTTCCATAGAGCGCGCCCCGTCTTCTGTGGCGGCGCGGGCAAAACAAGGCACCTGCGCGTAAATCGCCATGCGAATTACACCGGCGCCGCTCATCACGGCTTTTCGAGCCTCTTTCGTCTCACCAGCATAGATGCCGATATAGACGCCTGCACATGGCTGACCGACGGCGGCAACATGCGCATCGTCTGGGTTTTTGGCCACGAAGACATTGTCCTGAACAGCATCAAGGCCAGCCTCGGTCAGCGGAACGGATATCACGAGGCCCTCAACTGGATCACCGAACACCCACGCTGCGATGCCGGTTAAATCATGCAAATGGGCAAGCACGTCCGGGCTGATCAATTGGTCTTCGATCAAGCGCTCACCCAGCGCGAGCATTTCCGGAATTTCGGCCTCATTGGCGCCGCGCCACCCAAAATTTGCCATTTGCGCAATCATCTTTGAGTTATCGACAATAAAGGGGTACGTCGCTAAGCGTTTATATTCATTTACCATAAATTATCCCCTCCCAGCAGAGATCTAAACTTGTCATATACTAAGTAAGCTTAAATCGCTTATTTAGAAAAAAGGTCGGAATTGCTCTTTCGAACATCGGAACAATTTGCTTTCTCGGGTAACTGTTTGACATAGTTTGTGTTTCAGCGATGCAGACAGAATCGAATTGGGGTAGTACAGAAATCGCATAAGGGCGTTCGATGTTTGAGAATTTGGATTGGGACAAACTAAAGGTTTTCATCGTTGTCGCGGAGCTCGGCAGCATGAATGCCGCGGCTGCGCGTTTGAAAGAAACTGCGCCCACAGTATCCAGAAAGATCGACGAACTTGAGCGCTCGCTAAATGCGCGGCTGCTATATCGATCGCCGCGCGGGGTCACCCTCACCGATGCGGGCAAGAAAACTCTACGCTATGCCGAAATAATGTCGGATGCTGCCGATGGCCTGCGCAGCGACGTGCTTGATCATGACCTGCCTGCGGAAGGTTCGGTAACACTGTGTACCGGCGATGGTCTCGCAACCCATTGGATCGCGCCGCATCTTCCTGATTTCCACTTGCAGAACCCAAAGATTGAACTGCGCCTGGTCACAACCGATCGCCCAGATGCCGATTTGATCAATGAGAAAGCCGACGTGGCCATCCAGTTTCAGGAGCCTGGCCGCCCGGATATTGTCTCAAAGCGGCTTGGCATGCTGCATTACGTTTTCTTTGCCTCGCCCGAATACATCAAGAATTTCGGCCATCCAACCAGCGTGTTTGATCTCTACAATCACCGCTGCATCATCCATTCCGGCTATGTCAATCAGATGGAGCGCTGGGCGCCAAAGGCCAAAGAGTTTCGGGATCTGATCGACTTCGCCCTGGTGACGAATTCAGGTGCCGTCATGGTGGAGGTTTGCGCCAATGGCGGGGGCATTGCCTTGCTGCCAACCTATGTTCACGGGCTGCAGAAGAATATTGAGCCTCTGAACCTGCCTGAAGTGGCACCCATTCGGTTCTGGCTAACCTATACTGAGCGCGTCCGCCGCATGGCCCGTGCGCAGATTGTGATCGATTGGCTGAGAAGCCTGTTTCATCAACAAAAGTCGCCCTGGTTCAAACCTACATTTATGCACCCGATAAACTATGACCAGGCTTCTCTTGAACAGGTTGAGGCAGCTCTTTCGGAACCCGAATCTGATGCGGTTTAGATTTCGCCGAGCCTAGGCTTTTTTCTGAGTATTACAAAAATCGAATAACTGACCTGCTTGCTATAACGCCCAGACTTAGGCTCCAAGCGAATAAAGGGATTTTACAAAATAGAGACACAGAATGTCCGGTGACAATGACTCACCCAAAATGCCGCCAGAATGGCGTGCGACCAAACCAATGAGTGAATCTCTGCGCGATAAGTACAAGGAAGTCTTGAACGAACCCGTCCCAGAGAAGCTCAAAAAACTGATCGACGCGCTGAAGCAGCAAGAGCAGAAAGACAAAGATAAGGACACGGACGAGTCTGAGTGATCGGCCCCAAGCCCCTTATTTTAAGCGCGTTGCTGCGCCTCCTCACAAAAAATTGAAAAAAGTTCACCTTCAAGGGAACAATCCTGGATTCTGTCGCATTAACCAATTGTGAGACGCGAAACGCGCCACGCTATTCAATTGCGTTACAGAGAAGGACTTCATGATGGGGACCGAAAAATTGATCGAGCAAGAGCTGCCACAATGGGTCAAATCCATGCGCCGCCACGCTCACTTCGCTCAAACAATTGAGACAGAAGAACTCGCAGATGCAGAGCTTGAAGTGCAACTCGGAATGATTGACGCGATCAGCGCTAAGCAAGCCAATGGGCCTGTGGACATGCTGCTCAAACTCAAAGTGTGGGAAAGCTATGTTTCCCCAGATGAGAATCACGCAGAACTGCCAAGCGAAGCCAAGCTAATCCTCTCCGTGATCCGTGATCTGGAAGCCTTTGTCGACACGAATGGTGGCTCTATGGCGACCTACCCAGGCGGCCACTTGGCTAAAGTCAGCTGATCAGCTGTAAGGGCGGGCGCTAACGCGCGCCCGCTAGCCGCAACACTTCGCGGACAGGACCAAGGTTCGAGCTTTGACGCAGGTCCAGCAAAAGGTTCATGCAGTCGTTAAAGTCACTCGCATCAGCAGCTTCTTTGAGCTCCGAGATGCGATCGACAACATCCTCGTCGAAGAACCAGCTGATCGGAATATCCAGGACTTTCGCAATTTCATAAAGCGTCCCCGCAGAGACGCGATTAACGCCCTTCTCATACTTCTGAACTTGCTGAAATGTCAGGCCGATTTTGTCTCCAAGTTGGCCTTGTGTCAGTTTCGCAGCGCGACGCGCTTGGCGGATACGACGACCAACTTGATGGTCCACGTGGGACGGGGTCTTTGCGCTCATTTTTTTCTCCATGCATTCCGGCGGCGGTTTTTGTGATTGAATCTACCGCTCTTCGCGCAGGGATAGTATGGTAATCTTTATGAAGAGAACGTAAATTTGTGCTCCGGGATCACAAATTGTTCAGCATAGATTGGGAGAATACCGTTTGGCGGAGCTCTTCCTGGATTGCGTCAACTTGGTTCCTCATCTCCGCAATTTTTCGGTCTAGAGACTCCTGGCGATGCCGCATATAGCGCAGATAGCCATTCGCTATGCTCATTTGTGTAAACCCGTCTTTCCGATCGTCGAGCTGCTCGAATTCCTGCAGCAATTCCGCTCTTTTCTGCTCAAGCGTCCGTAGTTCTGACGCGGCAGCGGCCAACCTTTGGGTCTGGTCTTTATGCTTAATGTCCAGCAATTGCGGAATGATTGGATCGACTTGCATTAACTTGGCGCCTTCAGATGCTGGCGTACTCGATCAACATATTGGATCGCGGCCGCAACAGCAGCGAAGTGTTCCTGGCGGATCTCTTCGTCCACTTCGATGAGGCTGTAGAGCGACCGCGCTGTCGGTGGGTCACGATAGATCGGAACGCTATTGGCCTGCGCGACTTCTCGAATTTTAGCGGCGAGGTGATCAACGCCCTTGGCTACACAGACCGGTGCCTTGTCGCCATTCGGATCCCATTTCAAGGCGACCGCATAATGTTCCGGGTTGACCATAACCACCGTGGCGGCCTCGACATTCTTAAGCATATCTGAGCGCGTGATTTGCGTTCCGCGTTCGCGGCGTTGCTGTTTCAGATGCGGGTCACCTTCGCTCTGCTTCATTTCCTTTTTGACCTCTTCGCGGGTCATTTTCAGGCGTTCAGCATGCAAATGCTGCTGCAGCGGCAGATCCAAGAGCGCCAAGACAATCTGGAATGCGCCGAAGAACAGGATCAGTTTCAGAATCTGCTGCAGCGTAAACTCAACCAGCTGCCCTTTGGAGATAGCGGCCGCAGCATAATATTCAGAAGCGAAATAGACCATGAAATAGGCCGCGATCAGGCCCGCAAAGATCATCTTGGCGGCGTCTTTTAGGAAATCGAGCAATCCCTTCGCGCCATATTTATTTTTGATATTCTCGACCGGATTGATCTTCTTCACGTCCGGCTTGACCTTCTTGGTCGAGAACGCAATCGCGCGCTGTAGAATAAGCGCCAGCAGAACGCAGGCGACCAGAACCGCAAATAGCGGCAGGATCGCATACATCATACCCGCTATCACTTTTCGGGTCTGCGACCCCTGATCGGTAAAAATGTCCGTAGCGTAGCGGTCGGCATGATAAAACATGCTGGCAAAGCCATCATTGAGTGCGCTTGAGGTCAGCATCAGGAACACCAGCATACCGAGCCCGATCCCCACGATCAGACCAGCGGCATTCGCCTCTTTCGACACCGGAACATCGCCATCCTCCCGCGCCTGCCGAAGGCGCTCCTCGGTGGCGGCGAATTCCTTTTCACCAGACTGGTCCTGTTCCTCTGCCATGCTCTATAACCACACAATCAGCTGAGCGATCTGGTCTTGCCAAACCATCAGCATGGCCCCAATCGACACCGCAAGCAGGAACATGCCCGCCCCGACCAGGAAAGGCGCGCCAACAAAGGCCACCATCATTTGCGGCATGGCTTTATTGATAAAGCCCAAACAGACATTGTAGAGCAGGTTCATCGCCACGAACGGCCAAGCCAGCAAGACCGCAAAAGCGAACGCGGCATAGATGCTGTCAAACAGGAAAGCCTGCGCGATCCAAGACGAGCCGCCAATCGGGATTGTCTCGTAAAGCCCGATCCAGCTTGAAATCACTTCGACATGGAAATTCATCGAGAACAGCACGGCCGCGCCAGCCATGGAGAGCAGGTTCGCGGTGGCGGTCTGCGCTTCGTTTTCGAGCGCCACACCAAGCGGCTGCGCCAAGCCCATGGATTGCGCGATAATACTACCTGCAATGTTGAGGCTCCAGATCACCACGCGCAAGCCAATCCCCAGGAACAGGCCGAGCAAGAGCTCCATCACGATCACGATGCCAAGATCCGTTAGGCTTTCCGGCAGCGTATAATCGGTAATGCCTAAGCCCGAAATCGCCGCCGAGAGCCCCAGCAGCAAGTAAACCCGTACCTGAGCGGGGATCATCTGCTCGCCGATGCCGGGCATCAGAATGATGACAAAGGATAGGCGCGCGACGGTGAGCATGAACTGCGCCACCCAGTAAGATAGATCCGGGCCGAGCAGATCTAAGAGCGGGATCATACAATGCCTACGATTTGCGGCTTGCTGCTGGACCGGATCTCCTCATAGGCCAGGACCGCATTACGAATGCCTTTGCTAGCAAGCACAGTTTGCAAGAAGCGCCGACGTTTCGAAGAGGTCGCAATCGCAGCCACAACACCGCGCTGCGCGGTCTCATTCAGTTTCTCTTGAATGCCATTCAGGAGTTCGCTGAACAGTTCAGGCGGCAAGGCAATATCTGAGGCACCGCCATCTGATTTGATTTCGTGCTCCGCAAATTTTTGCTCCCAGGCGGTCGAGAGCTGCACAAGCGGAAGGCGGCCATCGCCGTCTTGAAGTTTGTTCAAGATTTGGAATGAGAGACGCTGGCGCACAAGTTCGACCATCTGGGTTTGATTGGCGCCCTGCGATTTCGCTTCGCCTACCGTTTCCAGGATCAGGAAAATATTGCGGATGGAGACACGCTCTTCGAGCAGGCCGCGCAAGACCGCAAGCAATGTCTCTGGCGCGACTTTGGTTGGGATATATTCGTCCAGCAATTTCTGATTTGCGGCGCTGCGTTCGCCATCCGACATACTGGTCAGGGCATCCAAGGTCTGGATCATTACCATGCGGGTAAAGATCAAAGAGAAATTCCCCTGGATAAGCTCAAGCATGTGCGTAGCAAGCACTTCGATCGGCTCGATCACGGGCGTACCCGCCGCAACCAGCTCTTGCTTCTTGGTCGTTGGCAGCCAGCGTGCGGCAGCTTTATAGACGGGTTCCTTGACCGCCTCACCGACCAGATGCGGAAGCTGATCCTCTTCTATCAGAGCCAGGATCGAGCCCGGACGCAGCAGGCCAGTATCCACCGGCACGCCTTGAATATTAAGGCGATAGGTATTGCGCTCCATGGTCGGATTATCCGTCATTCGGATCGATGGCAGGACAAAGCCATATTCCTCGGCGATATAGCGTCGGATCTTGTCAATGCGCGCTTCAATGCCGCTTTCCCCTTGCAGCACCGTGGCGACCAGATCTGGGGCCACTTCAAGATGAATTTCATCGGAATGAATAGAATCGCCGATTTGATTGGTCTCGGTCTCGGGCGTCTCTTCTGGAGCATCGGCCTTCGCTGCGACCTCTTGCTGCTGTTTTCGCAAGAAATAGGCGGTGACGCCAAACCCGATCGCCGCCAGCATAAAGGGCACGAAGGGCAAACCGGGTAGCAGCGCGAAGATCGCGAGCAAGCCTGAGACAATCATCAGAGATGTTGCATTACCGCCTAGCTGCTTGCCGAGGGCCTCATCAATCGCGCCATCATCTTTGCCCTTAGACAGGAGCAGCGCAGCAGAAACAGATACGATCACCGCTGGGATTTGAGACACGAGGCCATCGCCGACAGTCAGGATAGAGTAATTCGCCGCTGCCTCGCCGAGCGACAGGCCATGCACGGCAAGGCCAAACCCGATCCCTGCGACCAAGTTCAAAGCCGTAATTAAGAGGCCCGCAATCGCGTCCCCTTTTACAAACTTTGATGCACCATCGAGAGAGCCCAGGAAGGAGGCTTCCTCTTGCTCTTTCTGGCGGCGTTGTTTGGCTTCCTCATGACTGATCGCGCCGACGGCGAGGTCTGAGTCAATCGCCAGCTGTTTGCCGGGCATCGCATCCAAGGCGAAGCGCGCGCCAACTTCGGCCATACGGCCAGCGCCTTTGGTGATGACCATGAAGTTCACGATGATCAAAACGCCAAACACAACCAGGCCAACAAACAAATTGCCGCCCATAATGAACATGGCGAAGCCTTCGATCACCCCGCCCGCGGCATCTGTTCCGGAATGCCCTTCGGAAATGATCAGCTTGGTCGAGGACACATTCAGTGCGAGCCTCAAAATCAGAGACGCCAAGAGCACGCTCGGGAAGGACGAAAAGTCGAGCGGCTTCTCGATGAAAATCGCCGTTGTGAAGATCAGGATGGCAAACGCAAAAGAGGCCGTGAGGCCTAAATCGAGCACCCAGGCTGGCACTGGCAGAACCATGACCAGGATAACCAGCATAAGCCCAATCGCGAGGAACGCGGTGGGCGATGTAAAATCTAGCAGTTTTGATTGCGTCATCAGGGTCTCAAAGCGTGATCATCGGAATGATGAAATTGTTGAAGAGGTCGATACAGACCCGCGTCATGTACCCAATGGTGAGAAAGAAGACCGCGACGACCGCGATGATTTTCGGCACAAAAGTCAGCGTCATTTCCTGTACCGAGGTCAACGCTTGGACGAGACCAATCGCAAATCCCAAGACCAGAGATACGCCAAGGATCGGCAAGCCCATCAGCACGCCGGCCCAAAGAGAAGCCCGAAGGACTTCGAAAATTTCAGATTCGCCCATCGTCCCCAAGCTCCATTCTAGACTGGCATGCGCAACAGTTCCTGATAGGCCTCGACCACTTTATCGCGGACCGTCACAGCCGTTTCGAGCACCATTTCCGCATTCGCTAAGGCCTCGACCATGGCATGAGGATCAGCGCCCGACACCGCCGTGTCGATGGCTGCCTGTTCGGCCTTCTGCACAGCGGCTTTAAACTCAGACGCGCCTTTCGCGACGGCGTTTTCCTCAACCTCAGGTTTGGCTGGGGTTGCAGTCGGTGTGGCGATCTTTGCTGGGCTGAGCGTGTTATACGCCCCGAAACCAAAATTGCTCATTTAGGCCTCCTTATCGACGCAGAACATCCAGCAGCGAGGTGTACATGGTCCGCGCTTGCTGGAAGGAATTGAGGTTGGCTTCATAGGTGCGGTTGGCTTCGCGCATGTCCGCCATTTCGGTGACCAGCGAGACATTTGAGAGGGTCACATAGCCCGCATCATCGGCCATCGGGTGCGCCGGGCTATACTCTTGCTCACCAGGGGTTTGATCGAGCGCAGTTCGCAAGCTGCCGAACGACACTTCGTTTCCGGCGCGCGGCTCGGTCATCAGAATTTTGCGCTGATAGCCGGGCGTATCGACATTCGACACGTTTTCAGCGCTCACGGTAATCCGCTGCGAGTTCTGACGCATGCCGGACATGGCTTGCATCATCGAGAATTCAAATGGGTTCATATCCTAGTCCCCTACGATCTCCGTCCGAGGGCGAGCTTCATCATGTCCAAGGATTTGGAATAGACGGTCATCGCCATATTGTGCTTGCCCACGGCTTCGGCAGATTTGAAAACTTGCTCCTCAACGCTCACCGTATTGCCATTTGGCGAGGCCGCGTGGAGGCTCAGACTCTGTTGAAACGGTTGGTTGAAATCGACTTTTTCAAGGTTTGGCCCATTGCGCTTCATGAAGTCCGAAAAGGATTCGATCTCGACCGCTTTGTAACCCGGCTCGTTCGCACGCGAGAGGTTTTCAGCGCTCGTCTGCTGCGTTTCAGCAGCATGGCGCGCCATTGCCCCGTAGAGTTGGAACAGAGACATGTCGGAAAGCATCGAAAAATCCCTTAAGGTTAACGTTTCCGCAAAATTTGCGACTATAAGTTGAAGAAAGGATTAACAGATACCCTGGGTTTAATTAACTTTTACATGTCGAGACCGCTTGCCACTCCAGCCCGTTTATGGGGCGCCGTGACCGAAATCCTGCCTGGGATGATCGAGGTCTCAGGCATCAGTCATGCCGCCGGCATTGGCGATGCGGTCACCATTGAGAAGCCTGAGACAGATCTGATCGGCGAGGTGATCACGGTGACCGGCGACCGGGTTAAAATCCTGATGTACAGCTCAACCGATGCGATTCGGATTGGCGACCGCGCTTTCGCGACAGAGCAAGACCAAGTCGAAGTTGGTGACCATTGGCTCGGCGCTCTGGTGAACTATCGCGGCGAAGTCCAAGCGCGCCGGGTGCCGCAACAAGACAATGGCCATCGCTGGCCAATGCCACTGCAAACAAGCGCCCTGCCGCCCTCTGTGCGCAAGCCACTTGGCAAACGCTTACATACGGGCCTGAACGTTACCGATACGCTTCTGCCAATCTGCGCAGGCCAACGGATCGGCTTGTTCGCGGGCTCTGGTGTCGGCAAATCAACGCTGCTCGGAACCCTTGCGGGGGGCATGAATGCCGACCGGGTCGTGATTGCCCTGATCGGCGAGCGCTCCCGCGAGGTTCAGGAGTTCATCGATGAAGTTCTGCCGCCAGAAGCGCTGCCAAAGACGACGGTGATCGCTGCCACAGCGAATGAACCGCCAGGCGCCAAGAAGCGCGCCGCCTTCTGCGCGATGGCCGCCGCAGAATATTTCCGCGACCAAGGTCATTCGGTCTTATTCCTGTTTGATTCGCTAACGCGGTTTGCCGAAGCACACCGCGAAACCGCTTTAATGGCGGGGGAAACCCCAGCCCTAAACGCGTTTCCGCCCTCAACCGTCCGTGTCGTCTCTGAGCTTGCGGAACGCACCGGCCCTGGCGCCAAGGGCACCGGCGACATTACAGCTATCTTTTCTGTCCTCGTCGCGGGTTCCGACTTTGAAGAACCCGTGGCCGATATGGTGCGGGGGATTTTGGATGGGCATTTCGTACTGTCCCGCAAAATCGCAGAGCGCGGGCGATATCCAGCGGTTGATGTGCTGCGCAGCGTTTCGCGCGCTCTGCCGAAAGCCGCCACAACAGAGCAAAACGCCCTGCTCCACACCTATCGCAGACTTGTCACAACTTATGACGAGATAGCACCAATGGTCCGAGCGGGCCTGTTCGAATTTGGCAAAGATCCGCATGCGGACATTGCCTATTCTCTGTTCCCAAGCCTGGATAAATTTCTGACCGAACCTAGCAACGGAATCGATACGGCGTTTCAGTATCTAGAAAGCCTGATGCAACCGGCGCTCAGTGCGCCACAAGCAGATCCTGCATCGATGCCAGCTTAAAGCTTTAGAAGTTGCTCAAGAACAGGTTTTGGCTCGCGACCGCGCCGAAGCCCACGGCATTGCTCAGCAAGGTGAGCGCCGTTGCCGCAGACCCTGTTGCCACCGCAGATTGATTGAGCGAGTCCAAGACCTGATAGCGTTGGATGACGCGATCAATCATATCAGGCTCGGTCAGATCCGTGAGCGAAGAAATATTGAACTTCTTCTGCAATTCCTCATCGAGGATTTCGGCTTGGCGATCGATGTCAAGCGTCGCAAACTCAGATGGCAGCCCAAGCGCCGTCTCCATAACAGTCCGCACCGGGACACTGCCGAGCATGCGATAAAGATTAGTTTGATCGGTTGAGTCCGCATCGACCAGGTTCGAGATCTCAGACTGGTAATTGAGACTAAGACGCATGGCATTGTCTTGCTCGCCAACCGCCTCTTCAAAGGACTCCGAAGCGTATTGGCCTGCCATCCGCTCGACCTGCGCAGATGCGAGATTGATCATGCCATCGGCGTTTGGCCGCAGCGCGTTGGCAAAATCAGTGTAAGCCTGATTGTTCAACCGCGCGAGGAACGTGCTCTCCGGATCCTGAACCTCATCAAGAACCGTCCGCACATAGCCGGTTTTCCAAGACTCCTCGGAGAGACCAAATGAAGTCAGCGCAATCCGGCGCAAGCGGCCATCCGTCACAAAATCCTCGACCGCGATCGGCTTTGACAGCTTCTCGGTGAAATAGTCGATATCGTTTTTGACCTGCGCAGAGTTCGAATAGGTTTCGAGCTGCGAGTCATATGTCGACTGCAGAAAGGCCCAACCGGCCAGACCTGATAAGGGAATGACTGGTTGAAACACCATTTAGGCCGCCAACGCGTCGTTTCGATCTTGTCCCAAAAGCTGGCTTTCAAGCTCAATCACCTGCTTCAGATAGCACAGCGCAGAATAATAATTTCCGCGGCGGAGCATTTCGCAAAGTGTTGGGATCAGATCAGGTTTAATCGAGGCGAAAACGCCTTTGAGGTCTTCGCAAGCCCGGTAGAGGGCCGGCAGCGTATCTTCTTCTTCGAGATCTTTGGTGATCAGGAGCTGGATCGCATAGTAGACTTGTTTGACTGGCGTATCGACCTGGTCAGGCTGCAACGCGTCGCGGCAGCGCAGAACCATAACGTCCGGGCTCGGCACGCGAATGCGCCCGGGTTTGTCGCCGTTTTCCAGCATGGTTCCGTTGATGATGAAACGCTCTCCTGGAGCGAGTTTTAGCATTAATCCGGACATTCCTAGTCCCCTCCCAGCTTACTCTATCGCTGTTTAAAGTGCCTTGAGCCCCTGCATGATGGACTCATTGATTTCGATTAGGTCTGCCAATTGCGCATCGCCTGAGAGCACTTGCATACTGTGCCGGCGGACAAAGACAGAAAGCTCCAACAAGGACTTACGGAGCGCCTCGGGTAGCTGGTTGTCTGGGTGAAGCAAATCTGTGGTCAGAAGGGTCCACAGTTCGAGGTTACGATTGACAGCATCTGCCCATTTGGCGGCGTCGGTTTTCTCCTGATCAACTGCCTCTCTGAGAGCATCCGTGATTTGTTCAAACAGAGCATGTTCGAGAGATTTGTTATCAGCGGTTCGGTTACGAACTTCACCATACGCTTTGACAGCTAGAGCCTGCAATCAAGCCTCCAAGAATTCTAAAATGAGATCTGGAGCGCCCCGAAGAGCGCTCCAGAAAATTGGGTTACTATCGGAAGAGCGACAGCAGAGACTGTGGAGCCTGGTTCGCGATAGACAGAGCCTGGGTACCAAGCTGCTGCTGAACCTGAAGCGCCTGAAGCTTCGCCGAAGCCGCTTCCATGTCTGTGTCTGTCAGACCACCGATACCGGTTGTCAGTGAGTCGACCATTGTCTGAACGAACTCGCTCTGTGTTTCGATCCGCTTCTGAGCAGAACCGAAGCCAGCAGCCGCGTCGATTGACTGGTTAAGCAGACCTTCGATCGATGTCAGAGCAGCTGTTGCACCAGCGTTTGTTGTCACGTCGATCGTGGCAAGGTCACCAAGACCACCAGCAGACACACCGGCTGTACCGCCAGCTGCCGCATTGGCCGTAATATCAACTGCGCCACCTGAATTGTTCGTGATCGACAGTGTGTCACCAGAGCGAGCAACAGTGTAGCCACTCTCGCCAGTCGCAGACAGGAAGTTCTGAACTTGTGTTGCAAGCGTTGCAGCAACCGAAGCAGCACTATCATCAGCGTTTGCAACATATTCAAATGTCCGCTGACCAATGCTGTTGGCACCAGCTGTGTCATCAAGGATGATCTGATAACCCGTGCCATCACCTGCGGTGACGATCTGGATGTCCTGCGCAGGCGCACCACTTGCGACAGTTGCCGCTGCACCAGCGTTAGTCGCACCGTTGGCAATCAAAGATTGGTCAGCAGTGTTACCACCAGTGTTATAAGTCGCTGCAGAGCTAGAGTTAGAGATCGACAGGTCAGTCCGCGAAACGTTGATGTAAGACGCGTTCACAGTTCCTGCAGAGGTACGGTCAAGCGACGCCAGAACAGCCACATCTTCACTAGAAGCACCGTCGATCAGGTTCAGGCCGTTAAACTGAGCCGCACCAACAATAGATCCAACCTGGTCGCGAAGGGCCGCGATGTCGGTTTGGATTTTTGTACGGTCAACGTTTTCTTCCTGAGCCGAAACGATCAGCTCTTTCATGTCCTGAAGAACGCTTGTGATTTGCTCAGCAGCACCGCGAGCAACACCGACAGAAGAGTTACCAAGGTTCAAAGAGTCTTGAATCTGCTTAAAGCTATCGACGTCGGTAGACATGACAGTCGAGATCGCCCAGATCGCAGCGTTATCTTTTGCGTTGGAAACTTTTTTACCGGTAGAAATTTCAGACTGAACCATTGCGAGGTCTTTGTTGATGCCGCGCAATGTTTCCAGTGCGACCATGGCACTGTTGTTCGTAAGAATACTAGACATTGATGCTTATCCTTATTTGGTTTGGTCCTAAGCGGGACTTTCTGTTCAATGCCATCCTGACACCCCGTTTTTACGGGAAACCACTCTTGGTTGTATTTATCCTGATACTATTACAGGGTGTATAATTTCTTAATCGGCTCAGGCCTTGCTTTCGAAGCCGCCACGGGCGCCAGAGAAATGCACTTTCGATCCTGACTGATTATATGAGCCGACCTGAGAATCGCTTTGCAGCCGGTCGAGCCGGCCAATCACGCTTTTCAAGCCGTGCTGCATGGCACGCAAATGCCTGCCATGCTCGTCTGCGGTCGCCTGCAGATTCGCCACCCGCCGAATCAAGGCCTGCGGTTGATCGTTTAAAACACCGCCTTCAATGGCGGAAGCCAGCGCGGTCAAGTGCTCCAGTTTCTCACCAGACAGTGCGTTCAGTTCGCTAATCTGTCCAAGGACAATGTGTTCCGCCTCTTGCTCAAATACGGTTTCGATTGAGTCGAGGCACTGTTCCAAAGCTGCGCTATTCATTGATGGCTCCTTTTGCATCCGCGTAGGCCGCCGCCGAGGTTGGTAGATCTTTATCGAGCAGGCCCAGCGGCTGTTGTTTCGCGAGGTCCTCTGCAATCGCTTCGACGAAATAGCGCGAGAACATAGAAGCGCCCTCACCCCCGCCAAGCGTCATGGCTTTCTCTAATCCTGTATGGGTGAGCAATTCGGCCCAGAGCAATTTTTCAAATCGAAGCTTGGCCTCTTCGGACATCTCCGTCGTCGCCGCATCGGCCACCTGGTCAGACGCCGAGGCGGTAAGCGGATTGCTGGCTAGGTTCGCGATTGGTTGCATGACACACCCCGTGATTGGTGAATCAAAATTAAATTTAAAGTTGTTAATTACCTCTTTACGCGCTCTTGTTGTATTGGGCGCAGGTTTATCAAGAGAGCCCGATGATCTCTGTTTCAATGTCTGAGGGTTTGGCTCCGTCGAACGGCGCTAAACCACACGAACCCGCCCGCGATGCTTCGCGTCCTTCCAAAGACGAGAAGTTCTCGTCCTTTATGGACTCGAGCGACGACGCGTCTGAAGTCGATCCGAAGCAAGAGGCTGATATGGCTTCGGCTTCGAACACATCCGAACCGACAGACAAGAGCGCGCCTTCTTCAGAAGACCCAACTCTCTTTGAAACAGTCAGAGCGGCGCCAGAGACGGCCTCAGCTGAAGACGGTAAGGCGATGATCGCTGATCCAGACGCGGCATCATCTACCGCTCCTAGCGCCGACAAAGCCGCTAGCGATATCGCGCTTAAAACCGGTGAAATCGACTCAGAGGGTTCTGCAACCGCTACGGACAAGACGAAAGTCGAAGCGGCAACTGACACTGTTACGACCAATAGCACTCTGGCCTCCGAGCAGGCTGACGCCGCTCAAGCCACTGATAGTGATCCGCGCCTCGCCGCCGCAAAAGACACAGACGCTGATATAAAGACCGGACAGATCAGCGAGAGCGCCGCTTCGGGTGATGCAGATGCGGGAGCGCTCAAATTCACGGACACTCCAGACCAATCGTCAGACGACGGACGGTCGCGACAGGCCCCGACGGATGCTGAGCTCGCGGCAAATGCCGACTCACGCTCAGGAGATGCCGATCCCAAATCAGCTGATCGTATTCGCACCAGTGATTTGGCAGACATCAGCGCACAGAAGCAGGTAACAGCAAGCTCTGGCGACGAGCAGCTCATGCAAGTAAATGTCGCTCGTGAGGCTGGATCTGTGACAACCGAGCCTTTGCTCGCAGTGTCTTCAGCCTCGAGCTCAAGTACAGCCGGTCCAGTCAGCACTGGCGGGCTCGCACCAACGATCCCAACCCATGTGATTGCCGCACCGAATGAGCTCACCAGCGTCGTCATGAACGCCCTCAAAATGGGCGGTGATGTGCAGGAGCAATTGGTCGTCCAATTGGACCCGCCGGAGCTTGGCCGGGTTATGATCGACTTCAAATTTGATGCACAGGGCTTGCAGCAAATCACCGTCACATCGGAAAATCCAGAAGCGCTGAAACGTCTGCGCGAACTACATTTCGAACTGACGGAAGCGCTTAAGAGTCAGGGCTTTGGAGAGAGCAATTTGTCTTTCCAGCAAGAAGCTCGCGACCAGTCTCAAAACAATTGGCAGGGCTCTGATTGGAGCCGTGCGCAATCTCAAGTCGTTACAGCGGCGAGCCAAGAGGTCTCGACGTCTACAATGCCACTCCCCTCCAGTCCTCAGGGAAGGGAGCGGCTCGACTTATTGCTTTAGGAGTAAGCTATGAGTGAAATAAATGCTGCCACAGCAACCGGAACGACCGCCAACACCAGCACCGCAGCCGCGGCCGCTGCAGCCGCAACCAGTGAAACGAGCTTCAGCGAAGATTTCGATACATTCCTGCAGCTGCTGACCGCGCAGATCCGTAACCAGGATCCGTTGGAACCCACTGATTCGACTCAATTTGTTGAACAGCTCGCGACCTTTTCGTCGCTGGAGCAGCAGGTTGAAACCAATACAACGCTGGGCGATATCGCCACCATGATCGGCGATCTGACATCAATGATCGCAAGTGAATGGCTCGGCCAGGAAGTTGCTGTCTCCTCCCAATATGTGGCCTATGAAGGCAAACCGGTCGAGTTTGAAATTGACCCATCCTATAGCTATGACGAAGCTGTTTTGACGATCACAGACAGCCAAAATGAGATCATCTACCAAGAAGCCTTAGATGCCGATCAAGCCCGATATATCTGGGATGGCGAGCTTTCAAGCGGTAGCGATAAGGCTAGTGAAGGCGTCTACCAGTTCCAGGTGGATCTGTTCTCCGAGGGTCAGCAAATCGCGTCGGTCCCGCCACAGGTGGTCAGTACCGTCACAGCCCTTGGTAATGAAAAGGGTCAGATGCGGGTCGGCACCGACAGCCATCTATCAGCGAACCTTTCAGATGTTCGCAAGATTGAACCGTAGCGAACAGGCATAGCACTATCTAAAGCTTACTTAAGCTCTTGCTTTGCCATATCGACAATCAGGACGTTTATGATGCCATCAGAGAATGCGTCTCTAAGGTTCATCAGGACCATCGATCGTATCATTTCATAATTATCGATCTGCGTCGGCTCATCCAACGTGCGCCCATCATTGCTGAGCCCAATCAGAGTGGTCATGATATTATCGCGCAGTTTGGGTTCTTCAGAGAACAAATCATCCGCGACACCTGATGCAGTTTCAAGATTGATGTGAAGAATGATCAGGCTTTTGACTTGCTCATTGCGCATGACAGGAACGACAAATTCGCGGCTGAACTTGTAATACTCACTGTTCCCGGAGCCGCCTGAACTGGCATATTTGTCGCCCTTCTTCGCATCCTTCTTGGCGTCGCCATACTCGTCTTTCTTGGCGTCTTTTTTCTTCTCATCGCCATAATCATCGCCCTCGGCCGCTTTCTCATCACTTGCAGCCGCTGCCGGAGACGGAGTCTTTAACATCACCCCGGCAAAACTGCCGAGGGCGATGAATATGATGGCGACAACGCTGGTAATGACGAGTTTCATAGTTTCTTTCCTTAGAACGGGAGAACTTTTTCGAGTATTTTAGGAACCATTCCGCGCTTGATCCCGGCTTGGGTCTCGCCGCGACTGAGATAAGACAGATTGGCATCGGCGATTTTCTCGTAGGACACGGTATTCGTGCGGGTAATGTCTTGTGCACGGATAACCCCAGACACAGTCAGATAGCGCACTTCATCGCTAACTTGAGTCTGTTGATAACCAGCGATTACGAGATTTCCGTTCGGCTCAACCCCGACGACACGCGCCGACAATCTAAACGTAACCTGCTCCTGACGGTTCAAAGATCCATCGCCAGTGATGCCGGACGCACGATCATAATCAATGGCAGGCGATACACTGGCACCATTTGGCAAAAAGCCGCCAGCCGCTTGCGGCAAGCCGAGCAGAGCCGCAATATTGAATTGCTCATTGGTCTGACGATTGCGCGACAGCGAGCTTTGCATGCTGGCTTGATCATTCATATCAACCACAACTGTCAGCAAATCGCCGACATCTTTTGCACGACGCATGCCGAGCAAAGCATTCGGCGCCGTCGTCCATAGCGAGGCAGATGTCGCCTGAGTTTCCTTGGCATAAGCTGGCTGCGTCTGCGCCCAATAGGTGGGCTGCTCATGTGCAACGACGTCTTGTGTTTCCGGCGCGCCGCTTGTGGCACATGCCGCCATTGATACCGCGACAAATCCCGTAAGAACGGAACCTCCTAATTTACCCATATCCAGCCTCCTGCTTGAACGATTCCTTCGACGGTTTGGCGCGACTCTAGGTTCAGAACGGGAACACTCTCGTTCAATCCAGCTTCGCCCAAGGCCCGCCCCGTCAGGGTGATTTCGAGGGGACCTTTAACGTATTTCAAAGTGACCAATTGATTGCGCTTCACCAGCCGCGGCGCGCGCGTATCTTGGGCGGCAATGGGTTGGCCTGCATAAATGGTGCGGCTGACTTCGCGGCCGATAAGCTCCGTATGCTGATCTTGCCAAACATCGTCTGCCGGAGAGGTGTTCTCTTGCGTGATCACGGACCCGGCACGCAACACCTGATTGGCGGTTAAAGAGGCATCGACAGACATGCCGAGCGCGAGACAGATAAGGCTCATCATGATCTTATCTCAACCGTGTCGTGGCGGCGAGCATCTCGTCCGACGCGGTGATCACTTTAGAGTTCAGCTCATAGCCGCGCTGGGCCTCGATCAGGTCGGAAATCTCTTTGACCACATCAACGCCAGAATCCTCCAGAAAGCCTTGGCGAAGCGTGCCGACACCTTCGCTTCCAGGTACCAGGCGGTTGGCCTGGCCTGAGGCTTCGGTTTCGCGGAACATATTGTCGCCAATCGCTTCCAGGCCTTTTTCATTGATGAAAGAGGCGAGTGATATGACACCAATCGATTGGCCTTCGACCTGATTATCGAAATAGGCCGACACTTCCCCATCGCGAGAGATTGAGATCCGCTGCGCATCTTGAGGGATCGTGATCCCGTCCGCCAGCGGGTAACCTGACATCGTGACAATCTCGCCGTCAGGGCTGCGGTTCAGCTTGCCATCGCGCGTGTAGACAGACTCGCCATCAGGCGTGCGTACTTCAAGAAAACCCTTACCATCAATCGCAATGTCGAGCTCAGCGCCGGTCTGGCGCAAGGAGCCTTGCGTGATTTCCATCGAGACGGTTGAGGCCTTCACACCGGTCCCGATCTGGATGCCCGCCGGAACAATCGTGCCGGTCTGCGATGTGATCGTCCCAGGGGTGAGATATTGCTGATACACCAAGTCTGAAAATTCCGCGACGCGCGGCCGATAAGCCGCAGTGCTCATATTCGCGATATTGTTCGAAATGACGTCGACGCGCGTTTGCTGCGCCGCCATCCCTGTTGCTGCAATCTGGAGGGATTTCATGGCTTAACTCCTGTGCCTATCGGTCTCTTACCGCTGAAATAAATTGCGAGATGCGTTGGTCTTCTTTCTCCATCAAAGTTTGGCCGGCTTCATAGGCTCGGTGCACCTCAATCATGCGAGCCATTTCTAAAACGGGGGATACGTTGGACGCTTCGAGAGCGCCCTGTAGAACGCTGGCATTCTCAATCGGCTGCACGCCGCCATTGGCGATAAAGCGCGTATCGGTCTCGCGCTGAAGCTGTCCTGTCGGGTTGAAAATGCCGACTTGGCCGATGATCTGGCCGTTAGAAGAAATTGTGCCGTCGCCAGCAATCGAGACATTCTCAGCCTCAGGCGGAATCTGGATCGGCGAGCTGCCTTCGCTCAACACTTTCGCGCCGTCGCCGGTGACCAATTCACCATCAGCAGAGAGCTGAAACGCGCCAGCGCGGGTGAGGCGCTGTCCGGCATCGGTCTCGAGCGCGAAAAAGCCATCGCCCTGGATGGCGAGATCAAACTGGCCGCCTGTGAATTTGACGGTGCCTTGGGTCAGGTCGAAACTATGCCCTGCCAGGCCGCCCATGGAGAGCGAGGGCGTCTCCTGCCCGGTCGCCATGACATATTCCGCGAAGATCGCCCGGTCAGTCTTGTAGCCCGATGTATTGGTGTTCGCGATATTGTTCGCGACGACTTGCATCTCCTTCAAGAGACCATCCTGCCGCGCTACCGTGGTATAGATGCTATTGCTCATTTTGTGGCTCCTGCCTGTGGGACCGCCAGTGCTTTTCGAGACGACTCGAGTACATCTGCGATCTGAAATGGGCGTATCTCGCGCCCTGCCCCGTCCGGGTATATTCCTCTGGAAAGTTTGATTGTGCGCACGCGATCAAGGCGCGCGACTTCGGCGTCCGATAGGCCCGTTACCAGCTTTGCAAGATCGATATTCCAAAGCGCCCAATTGTCGACAATCGCGCCTTGCTCAATCAGCTCAAGCTGCTTGCTCGGATAGGCAGACAGACTTGTATATGCGGCTGTGGCAATGTTCGGGAGGTTGGCCTGAAGCGCGCGGATACCCGCCATACGGTTGATCTCGGCCTCAGTTGGGAAATCCTCGCGCACATCGAACAGATCCTGGTTCTCATAGCCCCAGAAGGCGGCTTCAGCGAGGATGTTCGCGATTTCAGGCGTGGGGTCGACCGGCCCCAAAAACTCTTTGACCATGCTGAACAGACCGAGCTCCAGCGCTTTGATCGCGCCTTGTTTACGCAAGTCCGTGCCATAGCCATCAATCGGCAAATCGGTATGAAACAGCGTCAGCGTCTGCAGCGCGTTCAAGGCATTGGCGGGGTCTTCATCAGTGAGATAATCATCGAGTGCTTTGATCGTGTAGGTGTCGAGCGAGGCGCGCACCTCTTCGCGATCAGCGACCGGCAAGGTCCGGATACGCTGCAGGCCAGCATAGAGGTCGCCGCTCGCCAGGTGATCAATCACGAACTCCAAAATCGGATCGAGATTGTGTTGAGATTCATTGGTCTCAAGCATATTCCACGCTTCTTCGAGCACGAAAGACCGAACGGTTGGACGCAGCTGATCACTTCGCTCAACCAGGATCAAAAGCGCCGCAAGTTTGAGCTTTGGGCGGCTCATAAGCATGACCAGACGATCATCCGACTCCGAGCCATCCGGCATATCCAGGATCGCAGTCTTGAGTGCATTCAGGCGTGTTGAGTTTTGAATCTCCTCCGGCGTAAAGGTCGCCAATACCTGCTGCGCAAGATCTGCACGGCGCTCAATCAACAAAGTCGGTACGACCAGGGTCGCTGTGTCTTCACGTAGGTTGAACGGAAGCCTGCGGATCGTCGGCATATGCCTGGCGACGCGGTCGACGCCTTCCGACTCGAACACAACCAGTTGCGCCGCAGCATACCAAAGTTCCGCTTCCGGATGACAGTCGCTCAAGGCCGCAAAATAAGCTAGATCCGGGCGCTCGCGATTCTCCATTAGATCAATAAATTTGCGGTACGGGTCCCATTTCGGATCGTCCACACGCGTCAGCAAAGCGCTGGCTTCTGCGTAGAGGCCCAAAGCCAGCTTTGACTTCAGGTCCGCGCGCAGTTTCTCCTCGAGATCAGCGTCTTCATCCATATCGATAGCGGATGGCAATTCAGTGAACTTGCGCAGCGAGCGCACCACAGAAAGATCGAGTGGATAAGGTTGCTGACAGGTCGCGGTTGATGACGGCAATGCGACTTCATTTGGTAAGGAACCCGGCGCTGCCTCATCTGTTTCAGCGGGCACGAGAAGGCCGCTACTGATGGCTGTTTCAACGAATGTATCGAGCCCTGCGCCGACCTCTTCCTGTTCGGTCTCGGCGTCGGGTTCAGAAACGTCGTTCGCTCCGGTCTGCGCATGAGCTGCAGAGACCAGAGCGACAAGGAAACTTGCGGTGGCGAGGCGGCGTATCATGCGGCTTGGCGTAATCCTTTCACGGCTTCTTCAACCTCATCAAAGGATGGCCGGACCCGGGCCGGGGCATGTCGGCGCGCAACCTCGACGCAGATATTGATCGGGTTCTTGTGGAGGCTCGAGACCAGCACTTCGCCAATCATGGAGTAGAAGAAATGCTCCTCTTTACGCGTGTGGGCGACTTTCGTGGCAAACGGGCCAACAACACCGTAGGCCAAGAAAACCCCAAGGAAGGTTCCGACCAATGCGCCCCCGATCATACCACCCAGAACTTCTGGCGGCTTGTCGATTGAGGCCATGGTTTTAATAACGCCCAAAACCGCCGCGACGATTCCCAGCGCTGGCAGAGCGTCAGCCATGCTTTGCAGCGCGTGAGAGCCATGAAGGCGCTCTTCGAGTAAGCTCTCGAGATGCTTCTCCAATAGCTCTTCGACTTGGTGAACATTGTCGAAGTTCATGATCATGGAACGGATCGTGTCGCAGATCATCTCGATCGCTTCATGGTCCTTCTGGATCTTAGGGTATTTTTGAAAGATCGCCGACTCGCCTGGCGCTTCAATATGCGCCTCGATGTCGACGGGGTTGTCTTTGAGGATGGTTAGAAGCTCTGTCATCAGGCAGAGCAGATCCTGATAGTCTTTCTTCTTCCATTTCGGGCCAGCCACAGCAGCGCCAAGGTCGCCGGCTGTATGCTTGATCGTGGCCATGTCATTCGCAGCCAAGAACGCGCCTGTGGCCGCACCGCCAATCATCATCATCTCGAATGGCAGCGATTTTAAGATGATGCTCATCTTACCTCCGGCGAGAATGTACCCGCCAAAGACCATCACCATGGTCACTACTAAACCTAATATCGCGTTCACAGATACTCTCCTTTTGACCCACGCTCACCCATCGTCATCGCGCTGCTGCCACTTCTTGAATGAAGCTAGGATCGATGTCCGTTTTCAGCTTGACTGCGCGTTGATGTTTCCAAACCCCAAGCTCGCCCATGGCAATGTCCACCGGACCGTCCACTGTTTTCGCAGACACAATGAGTTTCGATCGATCGGTTCCAGGCAGCGTGATGACGCTGCCCGGCTCGAGGCGGGAACACTCGGCAACGCTCATCGGCAACCGGTCAATAATGATTTCGAGATTGACGCTTGAATTCTGAACTCGAGGCTCTTCAAGTCCAGGCAATTGGCTATTGTCGTCTTGGCTCGCGCTCGCAATGCCGTCCTCAGATGAGGCCATGGCCAGAGCGATCGTTCGATCCAGTTTTAAGGCGACGCCGATGCGCACGGCCTGGCCTTCAATGTCGCTAAGGTAATAAATCAGCAGGCAATTGCCTTCGACCGACAGCGAATCAAAAGCGACGCAGGCCGGTGGTTCGTCCTCTTCCTCAATCACGCCAAAGGCGCGCGCGGTGGACTCACCAAGCGATGCAGCAGGTGCTTCCAATAGCAGTTGCAGAAAGAGTTGCGGCGCTTCAGCGAGATCAGCGGGGCTCTGTTCAAGCTTATTCGCCGCGACACGCGCCGCAACCAAATTATCAATCGAGACGCCTACGATAAAATCATCCGCATCACTTTGAAAACCATAGAGATAAGCGCCGAAAAGATCGTCCGGCAGCGCAGCACCGCGACAGACCTCGCGCGATTGCAGGCGTACTTTGTTTTCGCCGCCTAGAATCTCATCCAGCCAGGACGCGACAACAGCTTCGAGCGTCATCCAGAACGATCGGTTCTGGAGAACTTTCGGCGGCAAACCTCCGCTCGACTCAAGCTTTTTCCGTAGAACGGACGTCAAAATTCACCCCTAGCAGATTACGCAATCTCTCTATTTACGATTGAATTTTTAGATGAATAAAAGGTTATCGGAGCCAAAAAAATCGATCTGTAGTTGTATTTCTGAAATTTACCTTACTTTGCTACCTCAGCCAGACTGAACAAAACGGGTGTGCGTTATGGCTGCTGATGGCTCTTCTGGACTGGCTCCAATCATTATCAAGAAGAAGAAGAAAGTCGTCGGTGGTGGTCACCATGGCGGCGCCTGGAAAGTGGCCTATGCCGACTTCGTGACCGCGATGATGGCCTTCTTCCTTTTGATGTGGCTGCTCAATGCGACCACGGAAGAACAGCGCAAAGGGATCGCCGACTATTTCAACCCGACCATCCCGATCAGCCGGATCTCTGGCGGCGGCTCAGATGGCCTTAACGGCTCCTCGATCTTCACCGAACAGACCTATGCCCAAAAGGGAACAGGCGCGACGCGTGACGCCACTGCAGGTAGCCCCTCAAGCTCGAAAACCGGCGATCCGGACCATGAAGGCGCTGGCCGCGACGAGGCTGAAATCGTTGAGCAGTTACAGCTCGCGATCAGCAAAGAGTCGCCTATGCTGAATGAGCATATCCAAGTGAAACTCTCGCCTGAAGGCATTGTGATGGAACTCGTCGACTCTGATGACGTCCCGCTCTTCCCACGTGGGGGCAGCATTGCAACGCCGCTTCTGACGGATCTCATCGCGACCGTCACGACCTCATTCGATTCGTTTGGCAACTCTGTAAAAGTGGTCGGCCATACCGATTCGGCGACCTTCCGAGATGGTATGGAGTTTGACAATTGGGACCTCTCAACAGAGCGCGCAAACGTTGCGCGCCGCCTGATGATGGAAAGCGGTTTCCCGGCCAGTCGGATCCAAGAAGTCTCTGGCCGCGCCGATACAGACCTGCTTGTGAAAGATGATCCGTATGCGGCGCAAAACCGCCGGATCTCAATTACGCTGCTCAAGCAGGAAGTAAGTGGTTAAGCAGAGTTATCCGTCTATTAACCAATGATTTCTACTTTCGGTTGCATCGACTGCAGGAGCAACCGACATGAGTATCACATCATCCTTGAACGCGGCCGTGAGTGGCCTGAACGCAAACGCCACCCGCCTTTCTACTATTTCCGACAATTTGGCGAACTCTGAAACCTACGGGTACAAGCGCAGTGACGTCGACTTTTCGAGCCTAGTGCTTGAGCAACGGAACTCGGCTTATTCAGCCGGCGGGGTCTCCGCCGACGCGTTTAAAGATGTCAGAGCGATCGGCTCACTCATTTCAACCGGCAACGCAACCGATATCGCAGTTGCGGGCCGCGGATTGGTGCCGGTCACTGACTTACAGGGCACAACGCTTTCTGGCGATGACCGCGATCTGATGCTGCTCCCGACCGGGTCATTCTCTGCAGACCAAAACGGCAATCTGCGCACGCAGAGCGGGAGATTCTTGCTTGGATGGCCTGCCGATAGCGCTGGCGATGTCGGCAGCGTCAGCCGCAATAGCGGTGGCAGCTTGGAGCCGGTGAATATTTCAACCTCGCAATTTGTTGCCGCGCCAACCGGCCGAATTGATATTGATATCAACCTCCCTGCCGACGCCACACAAGCTGGCGGCCCGACAGGCGCCTACTCTCTGCCAATCGAGTATTATGACAATCTCGGCCGTGCTCAGAATGTACGGCTGGAGTTTACGCCAGACGTTCCGGGTGCTGGCTCAAGCAATGAGTGGGACGTCCAGATCTTTGATGATGCCGGCGACCCTCTCGTATCCGTCGGCGATTTCAATGTGACCTTCTTGGACACGACATCGAATGGCGGACAGATTGATGCAGTCAATGCGACGGGCGGTGCGACCTATGATGCTGCAACAGGTTTGATTTCGATCACGCTGGAGCATGGCCCGGTTGATATCTTTATTGGACGCCCAAGCGACAATGGCGGGATCACGCAGCTCTCTGCAGCTTTCTCTCCGACCTCTGTGACGAAAGACGGCGCACCGATTGGTGACTTGCAGTCCGTTGAAATTGACGAACGCGGATATCTGCAAGCGATCTATGATACAGGTTTCCGACGCACGCTTTATCAGATCCCGATTGCTGACGTTCCAAATATGGATGGCTTGATCGCACGAAATGGCCAGGCGTTTAGCATCTCCGCTTCAAGTGGCGATTTATATCTCTGGGACGCGGGCACTGGTCCGGTTGGATCCATCTCTGGCTTCTCATTGATGGAATCGACTGTGGATATCGCGGCTGAGCTGACGGATCTCATCGAGACACAACGCGCTTATTCTTCGAGTGCGAAAATCGTGCAGACCGTAGATGAGATGTTGCAAGAAACAACCAACCTCAAGCGATAGCTTTTAGTCAGCCAAGAAGGCTTATGACGTGAGCATTACAGCTGCCATCCAGTCCGCCAGGTCAGGCTTAGATGTCATTGGCATGCGTGCCGAACTGGTCGCGACCAATGTCGCGAATGCGAGCACGCCGGGATATATACGCCGGTCGCTGACCGTCAGCGAAACCATTCTCGGCAATCAAACCGCTGGCGTGCAAGTCATCGGGATTGATCGCTCGCAGAACGAGATCCTGACCGCCGAGCGGCGCGGACTTTCAAGCGATTTTGCGCAGGCCGATCTTCTCAGCACGCGCTGGGGATCTCTGTCGCAGCGCATTGGCAGCGACATCGACTCCTCTGCTCTGTTCCAGAATCTGAGCGCGCTTCAATCCGCCTTGGGCGATGCGGTCCTCAGTCCTGAATCCGCAACCCATGCCAGCACAGTGGTTGAGTCTGCCAATGGCTTGGTCCGCGAGTTCAATGCACTGTCAGATTTGATCACACAGGAACGCTGGCGAGCTGAGCTCGATATTGCCGAGAGCGTTAGTATCGTAAACGAGTCTCTGCTCCAGATTGAAGAGCTCAACCAACAGATATCAGGCATTGATCGCACCTCGGCGCAGGCCGCGGCCTTGTTCGATGAGCGGGCGCGTGTGGTTGACCGCGTTGCAGAATACCTGCCCGTTCAAACCGTCGACAGCCAAAGCGGCACGATTAACCTGCTCACCACCGAGGGCGTGTTCCTGGTCGCCGGCACCGCGCGGCAAATTGAGTTTAATCAGGCGAACGCGATTGGCCCAAATATCACGCTTGGTAGCGGTCTCTTGTCCGGCATGTCCGTCGATGGCGTAGATATTACGCCAGGTGCGAGTTCTTACGGCGCTGTCTCAAGCGGCAAACTTGGCGCGCTGTTCACTTTGCGCGACACAGACCTGCCTACGCTGGAGGCGCAGCTCGATATTATGGCGCAGGATCTAATCAATCGGTTCTCTGATCCAGCGCTCGATTCAACATTGACGCCCGGCGATCCAGGCCTGTTCCTAGATAGCGATGATACGGCGGGCGCCGGCATTGCTGGACGTCTCGAGTTGAACGCACTGGTCGATCCAGATCGCGGCGGCGCTGTATGGCGGCTGCGCGACGGTCTCGGGGCCGTGACACCTGGACCGCCCGGCAACAATACGATTCTCACCAATCTCTCCGGTGCATTCGATACGGTCAATACGATCAGCGTGGCCGGGTTAGACGGCGGATTTGCTTATGGAGACCTTGTCGCCCAACTCGGATCGCTTTCCGGGCAGCAGCGCATCCAGAACGAGTCGGTCCTGTCCTCAATCTCGCTTCAATATCAAACCCTCCGCGAAGCTGAGGCGAGTGAAACGGGTGTCGATATCGAGACTGAAATGCAGGACTTGCTGATCATTGAGCAGGCCTATGCAGCAAATGCGCGGGTGATCCAAGCAGCCAGTCAGATGCTGACAGAATTGATGGATATCTAAGGTCATGAACTCGCTTTCTCTTAACGGCTTTCTCAACGCGTCCGTGATCAACAGTGTCCCGGATTTGAAGCAACAAATTGCGGATCGCGCACAAGAAGCGACATCCGGATTTCAGGCTGATTTGGTTTCGCATCTGAATGGCCGGATCGACCAAGCCCTGCTCAGCGACAGGGCGATCAACGAAAATAAAGCCGATCAAGCACGCCTCGATCTGCGCAATATTCGCCTGTCCATCACAGACAATACGCTGACCTCGCTTAGAGACCTTACCGGTGGGCTCAGTCTGGAAATGCAAAGCGCGATCGGCGTGACGGATGTCCCGCGCCAGAACGCTGTTGCAGCAGAGGCGAAAGAGGCGATCTCTGAAGTCCTCTCGCGCCTGAATGCCCGCCATGGCGAGCGTTTCCTGTTCTCTGGCGATGCGACCGCGACGCCGCCCTTCGGCGACGCTGAAACGCTGTTGAACGATATTCGCAATATCGGGCTGACCGCTGTGGATGAGGTGGACTATGCAGCGCAAATTCAAACCTATTTCAACGACCCAGCAGGCGGGTTCCAAACAAGTTTCTATCAAGGTTCACAAACCGCTAGCGACGGCGATGCGGTCCTGTCTAATCAGCAAGCGTTCGCTGATTTGTTTCATGGTCTGACGGTTCTCGCACTCGCCGACACATCCGAAAACCAACCATATGCCCAGGCTGGGAATCCCGCCCTCGACCAAGCGCTTTCTCGTCTTGAAGGTGCGCGCACAGCTATTGTCGATATTCAAGCCGATGTTGGTATTCGCCAATCGAGCCTGCAAAACGAACAGGCAAGGCTGGAGCGGGAGGAGACCCTGCTCGCTGCCGCCTTCCTCGATTTGGCGGGGAAAGACCAGTATGAAGCGGCGACACAGCTGCGTGAGCTGGAGGCCAATCTTGAAGCCTCTTACTTGCTCACCACGCGCCTCTCCAACCTCTCACTCCTCAATTATCTGAGATAATCTATGCGTTTTCTGACCTCTTTTCTTAGCTTGGTGATTGTCGCTACTTTGGTTGCTGCACCAATTGCGCAATCGCAAACCAAGCTGCGCGATATTCTCGATATTGAAGGGGTCAGAACCAATGATCTTGTTGGCTATGGCATCGTGGTCGGTCTGAATGGCACGGGCGATTCTGTACGAAACTCTCCGTTTACGGAAGATTCGCTTTCAAACATGCTGGAACGTCTTGGCGTGAATGTCCAAGGCGAAGACATTCGGCCGAATAATGTCGCTGCGGTTCTAGTCACTGCAACACTGCCTGCCTTTGCCCGCAATGGGTCGAGCATTGATGTTTCCGTTGCCTCAATCGGCGACGCCGGTAGCCTTGAGGGCGGCACGCTTATTCTGACCCCTCTGCGCGGCGCCGACAGCCAAGTCTACGCCGTCGCCCAAGGCAGCGTCATGGTCAGCGGCATCAATGTCGAAGCGCCAGGCGCCCGCGATACGGTTGGCACGCCTACGACCGGTTCCGTTCCATCCGGCGCCCTGGTCGAGCGGGAAATCCCGTTCGACTTTAACGCGCAAGACACGCTGACCCTGGCTCTGCAAACGCCCGATTTCACGACTGCTGCGCGCGTCGAAAACATTATCAATACCGCGCTCGGTGCCCCGGTCGCTTATATGCGCGACCCTGGCACGATTGAGCTGAATATCGGCGCCACGTCTGGGTCCCCAGCCCGTGTCTTGGCGGCGATTGAGAACCTCCCTGTCCAGGTCGAGACCCCGGCCCGTATCGTCATCGATGAAAAGTCCGGCACGATTGTGCTCGGCCAGGATGTCACGATTTCGAAAGTCGCGATTGCGCAGGGCAATATCTCGATCCGCGTGCGAGAGAATCCGGTCGTCGTCCAGCCGAACCCATTTGCGGAAGGCGAAACCATCGTATTACCGCGCACGGATATCGAAGTTGGCCAAACCGGCAATCAGAACATTGCTCTGCTGAATTCCAACACAACCCTGTCTCAGCTGATTGAAGGTCTGAACGCGCTCGGTGTGCGCCCCCAAGAGATGGCGGACATCATCCGCGCGATGAAGACAGCCGGCGCGATCCACGCCGAGCTCGTCGTGCGATAAGCCTCGCTTCTACCTTAAAAGAAACCGGGCTTATTCGTCTTCCGGTTCAGGGCGTTCCAGCACGATCATACCATCGCGCTTCATCTCCATCATCTTCATCAGGAAGTCTTTCTGGAGCTGTTCAGTCGCTTCCGCATTCGGCGCCTTGGTCATCTCAAGTTCGGTGCGCATGCCATCGGCCATACGGTTGGAGATATTGTCCAAGAAGTAGTCGAAGACCGGCTTGTACTCGCTCTCGAGCACTTTCATCAGATCGAGCAAGAATTCCTGGTTCAACTCTTTGAACAAGACCGGGACATAGTTTCGGTTCAACATGACTGGAATATCGGTCAGCTCGAACATGCCTTTTTGGATGCCTTCGACCTTCTCGGCGTGGCGTGAGGATACATGGTCCATGAGCGACGAGCGTCTATCGTTCGGCATCAGGCTCAGGATCTCGCCAACGCCCTGCAACTGCGCGTCATCATCCTCGTCCTCTTCTTCAGGGGCTAAGAGGAATTCCATCCGAACCATGCGCGCGATGACTGCATCAATCTCGTAGGATGCCGGCGGCGGGTCGACCATTTCGCTCAACACTTTCGATTGCTGTCCTTCGTCGAGCAGACAAATCAGCTCAGAACACAACGTCGCGTCGAGATTACGAAGGATCAGTCCAACAATATTCGGCGTCAGGCCGGACAGATATTTCGCGATTTGCGCGGGCTCTCGTTTCGCGAACATGTCCCATAGACGGCTGAAGTCTTCTCTATTCTCAGGCTCGGGAACTTGATCTTCGAGGCTCTCTTCCTGACCGCCATAAATCACACGAAGCCGCGACTCATCGAGCAGGCCCTCCATCAGCTGTTTCGAAAGCTCCGACCCGCCCCGAAGCGATCCGCTGGAGCTACGCAAATGGCCGAGGAAATCCATGACGATCTCAACCAATTGCTCGCGCGCAAGATAGTTGATCGTCTCCAGCGAGGCGGCAATGTTCGCAATCGCCTCATCGTCGAGCATATCAACGATTGGCTTGGCCGCCTCCTCGCCGAGGACAGCAATCACCACAGCCGCGCGCTGCGACGCCGTAATGTTCAGTGTGCTCGGAGGCGTTTTCTTTGCGTTCGACACTTAGGCATATCCTCTCAGCAAGGCTTCGGTGATTTTCAGCCACCCATCCGCCAGTACAAAAAATCCGAGTTTAAAAGGCAGCGAGACAACTGTCGGCGGCACCATCATCATACCAACCGCCATCAAGACGGAAGCGACCACCAGGTCGATGATCATGAAGGGCATGAAAATGACAAAGCCGATCTGAAACGCGTGCTTGATTTCAGACAACATGAATGAGGTCGCGAGCAGCGAGAAAGAATGCTCTTCCTCTGGCCCGACTGGGCGGTTCAAAGCATCCGACAGAACGAACAGGGCTTCGGGATCAGTCCGGCGCATCATGAATTCGCGGAACGGTTCGGTGGTCAATTGCCACGCCTCTTGTTCGCTCAGCGCGCCTTCGATGTAAGGCGAAAGCCCTTCGGTCCAGGACTGCATGAAGACCGGCTCCATGATGAAGAAGGTCAAGAACATGGCGAGCGCCATGATCATCATATTTGGCGGAGCTTGCTGAACCCCAAGTGCTTGTCGCAGGATCGAGAACACGATCACCATGAATGGCAAACAGGTCACCATCATTGCGATGCCTGGCACCAGGCTCAGGATCGTCACGAACAGGAAGAGCTGGATCACTGTCCCGCTCAAGCCTTGGCCATCGCCAAGCAATCCTTCCAGCGTCCCAGTAGCAGGATCAGGCACCACTTGCGCAAATGCCGCCCCTGTCAGGACGGTCATTGATAGGGCCAAGACAAGAAACGAGCGCCAGAACAGGCTCTGCCCACTCAACACTGGCAGGCTAGCCATCTTCTTGTTCCTCAATCTGCGTCAGGCGAACACCAATGGCGCCATCTTCAAGCTCAATTAGCTCACCATGCGCGATCAAGCGGTCTTCGACCAACAATTCGATCGGGTCTTCAATCTTCGCGGTCAAAGGAATGATCGTGTCTGGGCGCAGCTTTAAAAGCTCAGCCACGCTGAGTTTCTTGCGCCCGATCGAAACCACGACATTCACGGGGAGGCCGTAAATCGATCGCTTAAACTGGTTTTCTGGAGTCACGCTCCGGCGATCTGTTTCACCAACAACGTCTTCTACTGTTTCTGGCTCTGACATGAGGTCCCTCTTAAACGCTTTCCGGACCGCTCATGCGGGCCAGGCTAGACTCAATAAATCGCTGCATATCGAATTGCAGACCGCCGGTTTGCCAGTCCGCATCAATTTGAATTTCGGTTGCGGCATCAAGCATCTGCACCTCGCTGATTTCGTTCAATCGCGGGGACGCCTGAATGGCGCTCTGAAACAAGGCCCCAAACTGTGTCGGCACTTTCAGGACGAGTTTTTCAATTTCAGGTGGCGCGGTTGCTTCGAGCTCGCGGACAACTTCTTCGGCTAGAAAATTCTCTGCCAGCCGCGGAAAGGCGGTTTCGATGAAGTCCCGAGCCAGCTCTGTCACCCGCACAAGCGCAGCCCGCTGCAGCTCATTCACCTGGCTCTCTAAGCTCTGCAAAATGGCGCCGGTATCAATCTCTGGCTGGAGTGGCGGGAGCATGGAATCGATCGCATCCATAGAGGCATCTGCATCCTGCTCCGTCGACTCATTCGATCCACCAAGCTCCGCTTCAAAAGGTTTGTCCGGCGGCGCATCGCCAACCATGACCTTTTTCTCTTTCTGCGTCTGCGCGAGGGCATTCACATGAAAGCGCGGCAGCGACAGAGGCGTTAGGCTATTCATTGGCCGCTATCTTTCTGTCTTCTTTCAGCCAATCCTGCAGCAAGGCAGCAGTCTGTTCTTGGTTTTCGCTTGTATAATCTTTCAGGTAATCAATCGGGTCGGAGGACTGCCCAAACAGATCACCCTCGAGCCCGCCATCCCCTGGAACGCCGTCAGCCCGGTCACCTGCTTCGCCGTCTTCGCGACGGGCAGCTGCAGGCCCGCTGGCAAAGACTGGGCGCATCACACCGAAGCCAAGGGCAAGCACGATCATGCCAAGAAAGATCGCCTGGACTGCGGACCAGAGGTGCTGTTCCAGTAGGCGCTCGATCATCGATGGGGCGGGCGTTAGCTCAACCTCTGGCAACGCTTGGAACGGCATCAGCTCTACGGTGAGCGTGTCACCGCGATCAGCTTCTAAGCCAGCCGCATTGCGGACCAGAGCCTCAAAGTTTTGCCGCGCCTGTTCCACTTGCGTCGCTGCGTCGGCCGCCGCGAAATCAATACCCAGAGCTTCCTGGTTCAACAGAACCGCGATTGAGACCCGCTCAATCTGTCCGGGCAACCGCTCGGTCTGAGTGCGTGTTTCATTCAGCTCATAAGCGACCGACTCGGTTGAGCTTTTGCTGGTACTCTCATTCTGGCCCGCTGCGCCGTCGCCTTGCGGCAGATTGCTTGCGACTGTCAGACCACCGCCGCCCTGGTTTGTTTCATTAGAGTCATTGGTGGTCCGCGATCGCACGACACGCGATTCCGGATCAAAGCGCACATCGGAAATCACCGTGCGCTCGCGGCTCACATCGATGCTAACCGACACTTCGGCATTGCCATCGCCAAGGCGAGCAGACAGCAAACGCTTGATCTTTTGCTCTAGGGCCATCGCTTGATCTTCAGCGACAATCCCTGGCGCCTCTGCCGCTTCCGCCGTCGGACCCGCGAGAATGCCGTGGCGCGGATCGATAACAACAACATCTTCCGGGTTTAGGCCAGCAACGGCGAGAGCGACGAGATATTGGATCGCTTCGGCCTGGCCGCCGTTCAGGCGCCGCGCCGACGAGAGCGTCACTGAGGCGGTTGGCGTTGGCTGCGCACGCGAAAACCCGGAGCGCAGATTGGCCCCGATATGAACTCGCGCAGACTCAACACCCGGTGTGGTCAGGATGGTGCGCGTCAGCTCACCCTCTTTGGCGCGCCAATAGGCAGCGTTGTACATTTCAGAGGTGACCGAGAAGCCGTTGACGCTGTCCAGCAGCTCATATCCCTGGATCGATTGGCGCGGCAGACCGTCACGTGCCAGCGCAAACCGGGTCTTGTCGCGGATATTGGCCGGAATAAAAATCGCCTCGCCGCGAATCTCATAGGAGACATCAAGTGATTCGAGTTCATTAATCACTTCACCTGCGCGAACCGGGTCCAGGCCAGAATACAGCAATGACATGGACGGTTGTAACGTCGTGCGCACGAGGAAGGTCATCGCCGCCAGCACGCCGAGAACGGCCGCGCCGAGCATGATCTGGCGCTGCAAACCCAGCGCGCGCAGATTATCGATAAACCCCATAAGACCGCTTTCCGTTTTCTCGCTACGGTTGAACTTGGTTAATTTCTCGGCCGAAAGCGTTAAGGCTTCCTTTACTAGGGATTGTTTTAAACAGGAAAACTACTTCTAGTTTATCGAGGGACAAATGAGCGACAAGCCAGAGGCCAAATCTAAAGATGAGGCCCCATCCTCAGGCGGCATCAATATGATGGGATTGCTCGTGCTGGGCTTAGCCTGCGCGACGACCTCGTTTGCGAGTGTTTTCTTCCTCGCGCCCGCGCCAACAATTGCCGAGGCCGCGGTGGTTGAGGCCGAATATGTGCCGAAAGAAACCAAGTCAGATAAGAAAAAAGATCTGTCTTATACGCCGGTCCAAGAAATTCTGATCACAGTCGGTAGCGCACCCGCCACCCGGTACCTGAAAATGAACGTGTCCGTGGCAACGGAAAAGTCCGACGCCAAACTGGTTGGACCGGTCGAGCCCCAATTGATTGACGCGTTTCTTCTCTATTTACGCTCAGTGGAGCTGAGCGATTTTGAGGATCCCGCTTTTTACAAACATATGCGCGAGCAGCTCGGACGACGGGCGGATCTCGTGCTCGGCGACGGTGTTGTCGAAGGCGTCCTAATCACTGAATTTTTGCTGAGGTAATCGCATGCCAGTTTCTCCCTTTGATGTTGCGATCATTCTGATCTCCTCAGTCGCCTGCATCTACTGCATCGTGTTGAGCCGCCGCTTGCGGGCCTTGCAGAATACCCGCAATGGCCTCGGCGCGACAATTAAAGCGCTCTCTGACTCGATCAGCGCGGTGTCCGCAACCACAGACGAAACCCGCTTTCATGCAGGCGAGCTTGCGGCGCGTCTGGCCCGTTTGATCGAAGAAGCAAAGCAGGCAAGCGAGCGCGTCGAGATCCTGACCCAGCGAATGAATGAAGCCCATGACCGCGCTGCGAGCCAGCCACCACCGCGCCCTGCGATGCAAGCGCCGCCGGCGCCAACAGCTGCTCCCGACGCCGTTCAAGAAGCCCTCGATGTCTCAAACCAGCGTCTGCAAGAGATCACTGAAATGATGCATCGGTTGAAGGACCTCTCAGAGCAATCCGTCGTTGAAGCTGAAAAAGCGACCCCGGCGCTGCGCCCCTTGCCGACGCAATTGCGGCCCCGAATGAAAGTAGTTTAGAGCATGGCCATCAAAGCTGCGAACCGATCAAATGTGCTGCTGACACTGGGCGTCTTATTCACGCTTGGTGCCGCAACAAGGCTGGTGCCCGCCAATATTGCGGATGCCCGCGAAGCCGATGCTGACCAGCCGGCCGAAGCGGCGGCGACACAAACAGTCAGCGCGGTCCCGACCGCTTCGCAGTCCGTTCCGATCGAAGGTCAGATCTGTTTCAGTGAAGACCTATCAGCAGCGCTCGCAGCAGACCAGTCGCGATTGCAAACCGAAACTGAAAAGCTCGCAGCGAAAGAGCTAGATTTACAGGCGATGGAAGCTGAGCTCGCGGAAACACGTGCCGACTTGATTGCGCTTCAAGCCAGCCTCGAGACGCGCTGGGAAAACATGCAGGCCTTTGCCAGCGAAGACCTAAATCATTTGGCGCAGATGTATGGCGCGATGAAACCTGACCAGGCCGCGACCATATTTGATCAAATGGACCCCGGCTTTGCCGCTGGCTTTCTACGCTTGTTGAACAGCGAGCAGGCGGGCCTGATCATGGCCAATATGGAATCGCAGCAGGCCTATATTGTCAGTGTCCGCCTTGCCAGCCTGAACGAAGACTTGCGCCGCGAAGATTCATAGAACGCTGATTTTGAGAGGCGAGCGCCCACATAAGGGTGTTCTGAAAGCGCTTTCTCAGCTCAAAATACTACTTTAACTAGAATTGGTACGCATATTGCGTCGGCCTGTCGTTAACCACACGAAGACCGAACCCTATGGCGACACCTCCTTCAAAGCTCCCTGCCCGTATCCTGCGGCAGACCTGGACCATACGCGACGACTTACAAGCAAACCGCGATGTTGTGTTTGTATATGGCGATAATGTTGCGCGTGAGGGGCATCGCGGACTGGCACGGCAAATGCGCGGGGCGCCCAATGCGCACCCCATTTCAATCAGCTGGGGGCCTTTCGATCCCTTTACGCACGCCACAGCCGACGCCGCCATGGTCCAAATTCTGGCGGACTTGGAGGCGTTATATACACGTGCGCCAAGCCTGATCGTATGGCCATTGTCCGGGATCGTCCCTGAGTTTCAAACGGTCCCCGATAAAGTGCTCTTGTTCTTGCGCGAGGAAACCAGAAAACGCTTCAACCTGGCGGACCCAATCTAAACAAACTGCGAAGCGCGACCATTTTGCGCAGTTCACTCCGCCAAGCGGCATATTGAATTAACTCTAATTAAAACAACCCTAGATAGAAGCACCTCATGAGATTTGGATGAGGTCGTCGATGGCATCGGCTGCACAAGCAAAACAAATGCCCCCCGAAGAGGAGGCTCCGCTCAGCGATCGCGCGCTCGTGTTCAAGCACTGCAAGGCGGCCTTTGATGAGATTCAGAAGCATGGGACGCTCCCGGATCCTACGGCCTACGCGGTCTGGTACGGCTATGTCTCGCGCAACCCAGCTGAGCTTCGCCTCGCGGTCGACAAGATCCTCGCCAGCGGCGGCGCCCTCGACGATTATGAGCTGAACGAGCTGTTTCGTGAGCACATTAGCTCAAACCAGACGGTCGACAAAAACGAAGCCATCGGCAAAGAGATCGAAAGCAGCATTCAGGACGTGTCGAAGCTTTTACAAGCTGGCATGACACAGAATGCCCATTTCAGAACGACGCTGGATGATCTGTCTGAAACGCCGACACAGCAGGCGGATGAGCAAGACTTTAAATCACTGCTCGATCAACTGATCAGTGAAAGCCAGAAAATGTCTGTCGTCTCCACGCGGTTGACCGATGGGCTGCGCAAATCGCAGGAAAAAGTTCAAAAACTCAATGAAGAGCTCGAACAAGCCCGGCGCGAAAGCTTGCTTGATCCCCTCACCTCGGTCGCCAACCGGCGCGCCTTTGAGAACCGGATCAAGTGGCAGATCGAAGAGGCCGAAGCCACCGGCTCGCGCTTCTGTCTTGTACTGGCAGATCTTGATGAGTTTAAAAGCGTGAATGACAATCTCGGCCATCAGGCGGGCGACGAAGTTCTAAAAAAATTCGCTTCGACCCTGTTTGAGAATACAAAGGGCCAGGACCTTGTCGCCCGATATGGCGGCGACGAGTTCGCAATCATTCTGCCCAATATCGACACGATGTCCGCTTACAATTTGATGGTCACGGTCAAACATCAGTTCGAACAAGTCAAAGCGTCTACCTCCCAGTCCAGCGTTGCGCAACTCGAGGCCACGGCCTCTTTCGGCATCGCCCCGCACAAGTCGCGGCAGTCCGGCGATGACTTGATCGCTGCCGCGGACACGGCCCTCAACAAAGCGAAATCTCTAGGCCGTAATCGCGTCTGCGCGGAAGGCTTGTTCTAGACGCGCCTCAGGGACATCACACTTACGCCTAGCTCAACAAAATTGAGACAATCAAAGTGATGCCAAGCGCGAGCGATGAGACTGCCGTGAGCAGGGCGCCAGATACTCGCATCATAACAAATTTCTTGCCCGCGCCCCTGCCATCGACCAAATGCGAGCCTGAATTGCTGGTAAATGCGAAGGCGTGCAGAGACCGAGCAAGAAAGAACGCGATGCCGACACTCAGCGCGATCCAGGTCTGCCCAAAGAGCAACTCATAGAGCGCTAAGACGGTAATAAAAATCGCCGCGTTTTCCGCTAGATTGCCATGCCGGCGCACCAAGCGCTCCAGCGTCATATCATCAGCGACACCAACGCCTTTGCCGGAGTTTGACCGATACGTGCCCACGCTGAGCATTAAGATGATCTGTAGGCACAAGAGCGCGCCACCCAGCAGAGCGGCATAGATTGGGGGAGACACGGTTTCCATAAGAGTGATCCTTCCAGGAATAATGAGTGAAGGGGCGCCGAAGCGCCCCGTCTCGGTTTTTTGCTAGTGATGTGTTGGGGTGAGCAGGACTTTGCCGTCACGACCGCCTTCTGCGGCGCGGGTCACGGCGTCGCCGATCTCTTCAAGCGGAAAGCGTGAGTCGATCTTGGTTTTAATCTTTCCGCTGGCGATCAGCGGGATCAGCGCTCCGAGCGCGCCTTGCTTCTGTTCTTGGCTGGCCGTTTGATACCATTGCTGCAGCCAGAAGCCGCGTGGGCGAATGTCTTTCGTGATCATGGCGCTCAAGTTTAGCTCCGGCTGCTTTCCAGACAGCGTGCCATAAGTGATGATGCTCGCACCATATCCGAGCGTCTCAACCATACGCTCATGGCTCTCACCGGCGACACAGTCGAAAGCAAGGCGGATATCGGCGCCCCCTGTCGCTTCAGCCACGCGGCTCGGGAGGTCCGGGCCATCTAACAGAACGACCGTGCCACCAAGATCTTTCAAGCGCAGCAACTGATCATCGCGGCGGACGATATTGACGGTTTTAATGCCTTTCAGCGCGGCCAATTGGATCACCATCTCGCCAACTGCAGAGTTCGCGGCGTTCTGAATGACCCAATCGCCTTCTTTCAGCTCTGCAAAATCGCTCAGCATCAAGTGCGCTGTCAGCGGGTTCACCGCGAGCATTGAAAGCTGCTCGACATCGCCAGGAGGCGCTGGAATGAAGCCTGCGGCAGGTGCCACGATCTCGCTGCGCCAGGTGCCGCCAACGCCTGCCAGCAGGACGTTCTGACCGACCTGTAAATGGCTGACGCCTTCGCCAAGCTCTACAACTTGGCCGACGCCTTCACCGCCTGGCACAGACGGCAAAGGCGGTGCGGCGGCATACTGGCCTGCAATCTGTAGGAGGTTGGCCGGGTGGATGGGGGTCGCCAGGACGCGCACTTTTACCTCACCGGTGGCGGGGCTTTGATTTGGAACTTCCTTAAGCGTCAGCACATCGGCTGGGTTACCCAATTGATTGAATTCGATGACTTGCATGGTCTTTCTCCGTTCGACGTTTGATGTCTGAACAGCAAAATAAGGGAGAGGTTTGCAGAGAAAAATCAGGTGTTTGGCGCAATTGTATTGTCGTTATAGCAATAATCAGGCAAACTGCGCAAAGCGGGACGATAAAGTGAGACGCTGAGAATGGATCGCCTTCGCGCCATAGAGTATTTTATCAAAGTCGCTGAGCTCGGCAGTTTCACCTCCGCTGCGAGAGCGATTGGCGTGCCAGCCTCCTCGATTTCCAGACGCATTCAAGACTTGGAAGCGGAACTCGGAACCACCCTCCTCAACCGAACAACACGTAGTGTGAGCCTGACCGAACTTGGGGCTGTCTATCTGGAGCAAGCCAGGCCCGCTTTAAAAGCGCTCGATTATGCCGGGGAGCTGATCAATGATCGCCCGAGCGCGCCAAGCGGCTTCTTACGGATCACCGCGATGCCGGGCTATGGCGGTCTTCATCTCATGCCCGCCATTCATAAACTGCGGGCCCAATACCCAGATCTGATCATTGATGTCGAACTCTCGGACCAGGTCTACAATCTCGCCAATCATGAGGTTGATATTGCTGTGCGCGGCACGTCCGACCTGCCAGACCGCGCGATCGCCCGAAAACTTGCGAGCAGTGACATGATGCTAGTGGCGTCGCCAGCCTACTTGAAGGCTTACGGCGTACCACGGACCTTGGCCGACTTGAATTCGCATCGCACGCTCCTCTATCGCGGGCCGCAACGGATCATCCATTGGCAGGCAAAGACTTCGGACGGCTGGATCGAGCTGCAGACCCACCCAGCCTTTATCTGCAATATCGGACGTGCATTGGTCGATGAGGCGCTGGCGGGCACAGGGCTCGGCCTATTCTTCGATTGGGGCATGCAAGACGAGCTCGCGCGGGGAGATCTAGTGCCGATCACCCTCGCCGATGCCGAGCTTTCCATCACACGCGATCCGGACGCAGGAATTTACCTGCTCTACAATCAACCAAAATACCGGCTCAACAAAATCAAGACGACTGTGGACTTCCTGGTGCGGGAATTAACCCGTTAGAGCGTGTCATTATCGTCGCCGAGCCATGTGTTCCACAGTTTACCATTCGGTTCCGGCCGCTCAGTTGCCAAAACGCCTAATACGGTCTTCGGCGCAAAGCCAAACTGGCTTTCAAAAGCCTGATCAAACTCATCTTGCGAGGAGAACCCTAAGCGGGACGCAATGATCCCGTATCGATCAGAGCTCTCAGGGCCAAAGGCCAAGCTCCGAAGCGCATAATCGAGGCGACGAGCGAGAACATAAGCGTCGAACGAGGCTGGCAATTGAACAATTTCATACAAACGCGCCCGAGAATAATCGAACTGCTGCATCAGGTGCTCTGTCGAGAGGTCGGGGTCCAAGATATGTTCGTCGATATAGTCTAAGATCTCCTGCTCGAGCTGTTTCGGCCGAGCTTTCAGCGCCTTATAGTTATGAACCAATGGGTAGATCACCCGCTTGGCACGCGCGGCATATTCGGCAGCATCGCCAGCCTTTGCTTTAGGCAAGGAGGCAATCGACGTTTCAAACAGGTTTTTTACCGCCTGCGCCTCTCGAGACGCCGCTTTGAAGAGGACGCCTTGCGGGAACATGCCAGCCTGATAGTCGATCTCCGCGTGCGGCATAATGATACCATACACGTCCATATCGAGCATCAGGCCACTCATCTCACCAGAGAGATCGAACATGAAGAAGTCACCTGGGCGAAGCTCGGCGGCTTGCCCATTATGTAGGAAGTGACATCCGCCGCTCTTGCACATCCACCCAAGCATCGCGCGTCTTTCTGCTGTTGGAACGGCTGACTGCGTTTTGATCGTCTTTGTCTGGAGGTGTAGGTGTGCATCTATAAAGAATACGCGCTCAGCCATCCAAGTCGTCGACAGCGTTGAAAACTCCCGTCCCTCAATCTCTAACGCCGTCACTGTGTGCGTCTTACTATTGAAGTGCGCCCAGGCCGCTGCTGCGTCTGCAGGGGCAAACGCCGAGGAGTCAAAGACGATCTTGGGCAAGCTTTTCATGGCCTAAGACTATATCAGGCTACCAAGAAAGATCGAGCGGACACTCGTCAGATCTTGGCGCGCGCGGCGCACAAAAAAGCCCCCGAAAAACCGAAGTTTCTCAGGGGCCTATTTGGGTGCGGGAGTAGGATTTGAACCTACGACCTTCAGGTTATGAGCCTGACGAGCTACCGGGCTGCTCCATCCCGCGTCAGAGTGGCTTCCTCCAATGAGGTCACCAGAAACAGAAAAACCGGCACGAGGCCGGTTCATCTTGTCCGCCAAGCAGCTGGCGGGCTCGAACCAGTCGAGCAATCTATAAGGGAAGATGTCTGTTTTGCTTCGCTAGCTTTAGCTGACCCGGCAGCGACTTACTCTCCCGCGCCTTAAGACGCAGTACCATCAGCGCTAGGGGACTTAACGGCCGAGTTCGGGATGGGATCGGGTGGGGAACCCCCGCCATAACCACCGGGTCGGCGAAAGCTAGCAATGTAAAGAAACCAAAATGACCGCAGATTGTGTTGTGATGTGTCTGAGGTGTTTTCTGATCTTCATACCGTATGGGGCGTTCACCACCACACACGAGTTTCTAAAGATCAAGCCAATCGAGCAATTAGTACCAGTAAGCTCCACAGCTCGCGCTGCTTCCACACCTGGCCTATCGACGTCCTAGTCTAGAACGGCTCTCAAGGGAAACCTGGTTTTGAGGTGGGTTTCCCGCTTAGATGCATTCAGCGGTTATCCCGTCCATACATAGCTACCCTGCAATGCGGCTGGCGCCACAACAGGTCCACCAGAGGTATGTCCATCCCGGTCCTCTCGTACTAAGGACAGATCCTCTCAAGTTTCCAACACCCACGGCAGATAGGGACCAAACTGTCTCACGACGTTCTGAACCCAGCTCACGTACCACTTTAATCGGCGAACAGCCGAACCCTTGGGACCTGCTCCAGCCCCAGGATGTGATGAGCCGACATCGAGGTGCCAAACGATGCCGTCGATATGGACTCTTGGGCATCATCAGCCTGTTATCCCCGGCGTACCTTTTATCCGTTGAGCGATGGCCCTTCCACTCGGGACCACCGGATCACTATGACCGACTTTCGTCTCTGCTCGGTCCGTCGACCTCACAGTCAGGCAAGCTTATGCCATTGCACTCAACAGCCGATGTCCGACCGGCTTGAGCTTACCATCGCGCGCCTCCGTTACTCTTTAGGAGGCGACCGCCCCAGTCAAACTGCCCGCCAGGCTGGGTCCCGGTCCCATCCAGGGACGCGGTTAGACAACGAAAAGAATAAGGGTGGTATTTCAAGGATGGCTCCACAACGACTGGCGCCGCTGCTTCAAAGCCTCCCACCTATCCTACACATATTATTTCCGGTGCCACAGCCAAGCTGCAGTAAAGGTTCACGGGGTCTTTCCGTCTGACCGCGGGTACCCCGCATCTTCACGGGGACTTCAATTTCGCTGAGTCGATGCTGGAGACAGTGGGGAAGTCGTTACGCCATTCGTGCAGGTCGGAACTTACCCGACAAGGAATTTCGCTACCTTAGGACCGTTATAGTTACGGCCGCCGTTCACCGGGGCTTCAATTCGACGCTCTCACATCTCCTTTTAACCTTCCGGCACCGGGCAGGCGTCAGACCCTATACGTCGCCTTGCGGCTTCGCAGAGCCCTGTGTTTTTGATAAACAGTCGCAACCCCCTGGTCTGTGCCCCTCAGTTCTAGTTGCCTAGAGTGAGGCCTCCTTCTCCCGAAGTTACGGAGGTAATTTGCCGAGTTCCTTCAGCATCGTTCTCTCAAGCGCCTTGGTATTCTCTACCTATCCACCTGTGTCGGTTTAGGGTACGGTCTATATGGGAGGGCTATTTCCTGGGACTTCCAGGCTGCCACCCCAATCCGATAAGGGATGACAACTTTCGAAATCCGTCACACACTCCCAGGCCCACGAATATTAACGTGGTTCCCATCGGCTACGCCTTTCGGCCTCGCCTTAGGGGCCGGCTAACCCTGCGCAGATTAGCTTTACGCAGGAACCCTTGGATTTTCGGCGAGCGGGTCTCTCACCCGCTTTGTCGCTACTCATGTCAACATTCTCACTTCCGATACCTCCAGCACACCTCACAGTGCACCTTCGCAGGCTTACGGAACGCTCCGCTACCGCTCTTACGAGCCCACAATTTCGGTAAATGGCTTTAGCCCCGTTACATTTTCGGCGCAGGATCGCTTGATGAGTGAGCTGTTACGCTTTCTTTAAAGGATGGCTGCTTCTAAGCCAACCTCCTCATTGTCAAAGCAATCCCACATCCTTTCACACTTAGCCATTATTTGGGGACCTTAATTGGTGGTCAGGGTTGTTTCCCTCTCCACGACGGACGTTAGCACCCGCCGTGTGTCTGCCGATTAGTACTTCTTGGTATTCGGAGTTTGATAAGGTTTGGTAATCCGGTGAGGACCCCTAGCCCAGTCAGTGCTCTACCCCCAAGAGTATTCGATCGACGCTCTACCTAAATAGATTTCGCGGAGAACCAGCTATCAGCAAGTTTGATTGGCCTTTCACCCCTAGGCACAGGTCATCCGAGCACTTTTCAACGTGCAACGGTTCGGGCCTCCAGTGCATGTTACTGCACCTTCACCCTGCCCATACCTAGATCACTTGCCTTCGGGTCTAATGCTACATACTCAGTCGCCCTATTCAGACTCGCTTTCGCTACGCCTACACCTAACGGTTTAAGCTTGCATGCAACACTAAGTCGTTGACCCATTATACAAAAGGTACGAGGTCACTCCGAAGAGCTCCCTCAGCTTGTAAGCATCCGGTTTCAGGTACTGTTTCACTCCCCTCATCGGGGTACTTTTCATCTTTCCCTCACGGTACTAGTTCACTATCGGTCGGTAAGGAGTACTTAGGCTTGGAGGGTGGTCCCCCCATGTTCAGACAGGATTTCACGTGTCCCGCCCTACTCGAAAAGGTCTTCATTTTACAGCTACGGGGCTATCACCCACTATGGCGCAACTTTCCAGATGCTTTGCTTTATTTCAGACCAGGCCTGGTCCCCGTTCGCTCGCCGCTACTAAGGGAGTCTCAATTGATGTCCTTTCCTCCGGGTACTTAGATGTTTCAATTCCCCGGGTTTGCTTAATAACACCTATGTATTCAGTGTATTATATCTCACTATTGAAATGTATGACCATCACTCAACCGGAGTTGAGTAGTAGTCAAACATCTCGGAGATGGGTTTCCCCATTCGGAAATCACGGGATCAAAGGGTGCTCTCGCCTCCCCCGTGCTTATCGCAGAGTGCCACGTCCTTCATCGCCTCTTACCGCCAAGACATCCCCCGGATGCCCTTTTGACGCTTGATCTCATTTTTGAAACTCATGTGCAGAGGTGAACGCCCCGTACTAGACGGCGTGAACACCCATACATATGGGTTTCGATCAGACTTTGTTGGTTTCTTTAACAGACTAACCCTTTATGACAGGCTCACCTCATCGACTCCATCCGGTTAGTGAGGAGCTGCAGCTTACGAATAAGCTGCGAGGCGGATTAATCTTCCCTTACGATTACAAACATCCCGGAGACAAGCTCCGGAAACTTAGACACTTTCTTCATTTGCTAAGCGACAGCGCCGCGCACATACCCACCCAAAAAATGGTGGAGCCTAGCGGGATCGAACCGCTGACCCCCTGCTTGCAAAGCAGGTGCTCTCCCAGCTGAGCTAAGGCCCCGAAAAGGGTGGTGGGCCGAGGAGGACTTGAACCTCCGACCTCACGCTTATCAGGCGTGCGCTCTAACCGCCTGAGCTACCGGCCCCAATTACTAGGTTGCCCGGTAGCACCAGGCTATGTCCCTGCCAACCGGCGAGGAACAGCAAATGAAGGAAGAGAAACGAAGACGGCACAAACAACCGCATAGTTTTTGTTGGTCACCGATTGCTCGGGCCAACGATTGTCTTTGAACGTTGCCATAAGGCGTGAGCCTAAATGACAAGCATCCTTAGAAAGGAGGTGATCCAGCCGCAGGTTCCCCTACGGCTACCTTGTTA